>Ga0118677_10001221_pt1 | contig 55210 bp, 62 predicted proteins | sample AliMusrvi5mmetaG_FD_86154 | JGI IMG/M metagenome (GOLD analysis project Ga0118677, IMG submission 86154)
CCACCGGCGGTTCGGGATTAGGAACCGTCGGGGGTTTCATTTGTGAAGCCAAATTCATTCGCTGGTCCTGATGGTTGAACCAAGAAGTAAATGTTTAGAAGAGGAATAATCAGCCACCAGCCGCGCTTGCCGACATCGTGCATGCGGCGGGTACCCGCGGCGATTGATGGGACAAGGATGAAGAGGGCTGCAAAGTTTTCTGCGTAGCTGCGACCAGCGAAGAAGATGCGATCGAAGATCGATGTGGGAATTGTCAGAAGAACGGTGAAGAGATACCAGAGCCAGAAATCTTGGCGCTTGGTGCGGCCGTGAAAGATTGCATAGTTATTGAGCGCCAGGCGCACTGCGTTATTCATGGTGAATTCTCTTTTCAACTTTGGTCCGGGTCAGGTCAAGGAGCCAAAGTATCAAAGTGATCGCTCCGATGACTATCAATATGGGTTCCCACGGGTTTAATGGTTGGGATTTGTTGGTAATGGCGATGATTGCGGCGGCAAGGAGCGAGAAGAAAGCGGCAGCGGCATGGCTGATGTAAAAGCCATGGTGTTCGACAGCTACGACTTGGTGCGCGGTGGGTAACGCGGTGGTTGGTGCGCGCATCGCGATTGGTTCGGGTGAATGTGGAGTGGGCGTAGTTGGCTCAGATTGAGGAGCGTGGGCTGCCTTTGCATGCAAGGTATCGACATCGCGGTAGTAGATACCGGTGCCAGGAATGTTGAGGGTCTTGGTGACTCGACCGGTGGGACTCAATGAAACGTGGGCACCGCGGCCACCGAAGGAGACGCCGGTCCCCCGCTTAGACAAGTTGATATGAACCCCAGGGGCAACTTTGAAGGACTTGCGAAAGTATGCGGTCATGAGATCAAGATTAGCGTGACCCAGCGACAGATCGACCTATCTGAAAGCAATCAATCGAATTCGAGGAAGTTTCAACTCTGACCAAAAAGAATCTGAGTAAATTACTGGGAGATCGAGTCGGTATCCCACTGCGAGGCAGGCGGCATCGGCCATGCTCAATTTGCGGGTGGTGCCCAGAGCCTGCGCAGCAATATCTCCCTGGCTTTGAATGAATGCAATTTCTAAGGCGTCTTCTGGAATTAGATTTACGATTGCAAGTCCATATCCGATGAGACCGTCAAATACCTCTCGAGCTGGCTTGCCCCGTTTCAGCCGGACGATCCCAAGAGTTTCAGCCACCGCAATTGGTGTAGCGAGCGCTTCGCCATTTTCGAAGATCCCTTGAACTACTTTGTACCCTGGTTCCTGCAAAATTAATGCAATAAGAGCGGATGCGTCGAGTACAAAACGGTTATTTTGATCCACTAAATCCCAGCTTTGCCAAAATTGTTGCGTCTTGTTCGGCTTGTTTCTCTTGCGAAAGGTCAGGAAGGAGCGGATTCATCAAAAAATGATGACGGGCGGTCTCCGCCTCTTCGCGAGAACGCAGAAAATCGATGATTACCTCGGGTTCGACAAGATCGGTAGCAGGACTCCGCAATGCTTCAAGGATTTGCTTTCGAGTTTTTACCGAAAACCCACCATCAGGAAGTGGGGTTGCGATCAGTTCGACTTCGGCGCCCAACCCTGCCTGCGCCCTTAGTGCAGCAGGGATGAGGAGGCGACCTTTATCTTTGACGCTCACGGTAAAACTACTCATGCAGAGAGGATACTAAGATTTTCCCACTTCTACAAGAAATACCCACTTTATGAAGAGAAACCCACTTTTAGGGCTACAGGTCTGAAACCATCTCGATCGCAGAAGCGGGGCACTCGCTGACGCAGATGCCGCAGCCCTTGCAGTAGTCCAAGTCGATCTCATAACCCCAGCCGGGGCCGAGCTTCTTGATGGCGTTGTCGGGACAGACGCCGAAGCAGTTATCGCACTCGAAGCAGTTGCCGCAGGACATGCAGCGACGGGCTTCATAGAGGGCGGTGGATTCATCGAGGCCTTGTACGACTTCGCTGAAGTCATAGACGCGGCGGGTGGCGGCTAAGCGCTCGCGCACGGCGTGAGGGGCGTCGGTGTAGTACCAGGTATTTAAATCTTCGAATGCAACTGCATCCTTCTCCTCTTTTGCTTCGACCTTTGTCTGGCGCAGCCAGGCATCGATGTATTTAGCTGCTTTCTTACCGTGGCCAACGCTGGTTGTGACGGTGCGATCGCCTTCGACCATATCGCCACCAGCGAAGATGCCGGGGTGGGTGGTCATCATGTTTGTATCAACATCCATGACACCGCTCTTTACATCTAGATCGACGTTGTTACCGAGCAGACTGAAATCAACTTCTTGACCTAGGGCAAGGATCAATGAGTCGGCTTCGAGAGTTTCGAATTCACCAGTTGGTTGTGGGAAGCCTTTCTCATCGAGCGCCATCTTCTCGATCATCATGTCATCTTCGCCCATGTATTTAACGGTCGAGAGCCACTTGATCAAGATGCCTTCTTCTAGCGCCTCTTCGATCTCTTGATCATTTGCTGGTGCTTTATCGCGGGTGCGGCGATAGACGATGATCGCTTCTTCGGCGCCTAAGCGCTTTGCGGTACGAGCAACATCCATTGCGGTATTGCCGCCACCATAAATGACAACCTTGCGGCCCAGCATCGGGGTCTGCCCATCTTCGAAATGATGCAGTACCGAGATGGCATCCAAAATGCGAGCTGACTCACCGGCGGGAATGTATGTGCGCTTGGATAGTTGGGCACCGATCGCCATGAATACGGCGTCGAAGCCTTCTTCTAGAGCATCGTGCACATCGTCAACGCGGGTGTTGAGTTGGAAGATAACGCCCATCTCTTTGATGCGATTGATTTCGGCATCCAAGACTTCGCGAGGCAAGCGGTACTTAGGAATTCCATAACGCATCATGCCGCCGGGTTGGTGGGTGGCATCGCGTACAACTACTTGGTGGCCCATCCGACGCAATTGATATGCGGCAGATAGACCTGCGGGGCCAGCACCGATAACCAATACTGCAAGGCCGGTCTCGTGTTCTGGTGGGTCGATCTTCCAACCTTTTTCTAGAGCGTGATCGCCTAAGAAACGTTCGACAGAGTTGATGCCGACTGCTTCATCGAGGAATGAGCGATTGCATGCGGTCTGGCAAGGGTGGTAGCAGACTCGACCCATGATGGCTGGGAAGGGATTTTCTTTAATGAGTTCGCGCCAAGCTTGTTCGTATGAACCATCTTCAGCGATGTAGAGCCAATTCTGTACATTTTCACCAGCGGGGCAGGCCTTGTTGCAAGGTGGCATGCGGTTTACATACTCGGGGTGTTCTACCCGCCAAGAACCGGTGTGGTTGGCGAGGCTAGACCCAACTGACAAGGTAATTGCATATGGTTTATCCACGACTACTCCCCCATCAATTCGTAACGTTCAATATTTTTATCTGCGATGCGCTGCAGGTGATCGATGACTTCGTCATTGCGCTGCGGCGAGAAGAGGTGGCTGTAGCGGGTCTGCAGTTTGAGGTATTCCTCAACACTGACTTTCTTGCGAATCTTGCTCGATGCGACGACTTCGCCGTTGATTGCTTCAAAGACGGGGAACAATCCACTCTGGGTAGCAAGACGTGCGATCTTTATAGTGTCACAGGATGCCGATCCCCAACCAAGTGGGCATGGCACTAAAACGTGCAGATAGCGACTGCCATGCATCGTCATCGCGCGTTCGACCTTTGCTTCGAGATCGCGCAAGTCTGCGATTGTGGCTGTTGCGACATATGGAATGTCGTGAGCCATAGCGATCTTAGGCAGGTACTTACCTTGACCGAAGACGTTGCCGGGTTTGGCGCCGACTGCTTGAGTGGTGGCGGTGCGAGCTGCAGGTGGTGTGGCACCAGAACGCTGGACGCCGGTATTCATATAAGCCTCGTTGTCGTAACAGATGTACAGGACATCATCGTTGCGTTCGAACATTCCACTCAGTGCACCAAAACCGATATCGACGGTCGCGCCGTCACCGCCTTGGGCGACTACGCGGGTGGTGTGATTCCCCTTTGCTTTGAGCGCTGCAGCGACACCCGTTGCAACAGCAGGGGCGTTGCCAAAGAGTGAGTGCAACCAGGCAACGCGCCAGGAAGATTCGGGATAGGGCGTGGAAAATACTTCAAGGCAACCGGTGGCGTTGACTGCGATCAGTTGATCGTTGGTAGCGCGCATTGCGGCATCGAGTGCATAGCGAGCACCCAGCGCTTCACCGCAACCTTGGCAGGCGCGATGGCCCGATGTCAGCGCGTTGGTGCGTTCGGGATCGGATTGCACGCTGCGTTCGTCTTCGCGCAGGAGGCGATTTCCGACGGCAAAGGAGCCGACCTGATAGAACTTGATCTGTGTGGTGCTCATCGCAGCGCCCTCTCTTTACTCAATTCTTTTTCGATAGTTTCCGTTTCTAGATCGAGGAAGGTGATGCGTTCGACGTTCTCTTGCATCGCATTAGTTAGGTATTCGCGCAGCGATGCGATGGTGATGGGGCGCCCACCTAACCCTGCGATCACGGTGAAGTCTTTGATGCCCATGCCTTCGATAGCGCGCACGACATCTTGTGTGACGATTCCACCTGTCCCGGTAGAGAAGGCTTTTTCAAGGATGACTACGCGCTTGGCGCCTTTGAGGGCTTCGGCAAGTGCATGGAATGGGAATGGCCTGAAGGATGTGAGTCCGACGAGTCCAATGGAGTGGCCGTCGAGTTGTAATTCATCGACGACATCTTTCAGGGTACCGATTACAGAACCGAGCGCGAGGACGACGGTGTCGGCACCTTCTGTGCGATAGGAACGCAATTGGCCCCCGGTTTTGCGACCAAAGTGACGTTCGAAATCATCGGCAACTTCCTGCACTTTGCGCAGTGAATCGATCATGCGTTGGTGCGCCAAGTATTTCACTTCGGTAAATGATTCAGGACCCACCATGGCACCGATCGAAACTGGATCTGCCGGATCCAAATGTTGGCGGGGAGTAAATGGCGGCAAGAAAGTTTTTACTTCTTCACGGGTTGGAATATCAACTTGTTCGTAGGCGTGGGTCAAGATGAAACCATCCATGCAAACCATTACGGGAATCGACATCTCCTCGGCTATACGGAAAGCCTGAATGTGTAGGTCAACGGCCTCCTGGTTGTTCTCTGCGTAGAGCTGCAACCAACCACAGTCGCGCTGCGACATCGAATCACTGTGATCGTTCCAGATGTTGATTGGGCCGCCGATAGCGCGATTGGCGACTGTCATGACGATCGGTAATCCCAAGCCAGAGGCGTTATAAACGGCCTCGATCATGTACAACAAGCCTTGACTAGCAGTGGCGGTATAGGTGCGAGCACCGGTGGCGCTGGCACCGATGGCGACTGACATGGCGGCGAACTCAGATTCGACATTGATAAATTCGCAATTCTTAAGGGAACCATCTTTTACAAGCGCGCTTAGCCCTTCGACGATATGAGTCTGGGGGCTGATGGGATACGCGCAGATGACTTCTGGGGCACAGGCTGCGACTGCATCAGCAACCGCCTTGGATCCTTCGACTTGTCTAAGCATTACTGGCCACCTGATTCATGACATATTCGTAGGCAGCAGTTGCTGCTGCGACATTACCGGCAGCAACCTTTGGCTTGAACTTTTCATTGATCGCGTCTGTTACGGCTTCTAGGGAAACCACGCCGGTCAACGCGCTAAATGCTCCAAGCAGTACTGCATTTGGTACTGGACGTCCGAGATGAGTCATTGCTATTTCTGTTGCAGGAAGAATGGCCAAGGTTGTTAGTACTTTTAATTTTTCAGCTATCAGTAGATCATCAGCATTCTCTGTCGAGTTGACGATGACAAAGCCGCCTGTTTTAAGTCCTGCAAAGATATCAATCTGTTTTATCAAGCTGGCATCTTGAACAATCAGCGCATCGGGTTCCATGATCGGTTCGCGGGCACGGATCTCATGTTCCGATATGCGGCAATATGCAATAACAGGTGCACCTGTACGTTCAGATCCAAAACTTGGAAATGCTTGCGCATGCTTACCTTCGTTGAAAACCGCTACAGCTAATAGTTCGGCTGCAGTGACTACACCTTGTCCGCCTCGACCGTGAATACGTACCTGAAACATGAAACCTGCCTCTTCTCTAGACAGCGCAATCCTGCTCTGGAAGTGGTTATTTATGCCCCCTGATTCGTGGGGCTGGCACTCAAAGTGCGCAGGTCAGATAGTGCAAATGCTTAAAATCTTGAGGGCTAGCCCTGCCACATATCAGAAGTCCAGGTTACCTTTTTTGGTACGGGCTTCATCTTTGGAGGCCAGACAAATTTCTTACCGGCCTTTGGTGTCACCGTCACATTCATTAAATAGTTTTTACCATGCGTTTTGACCAACTTATTGAGCAATACGTTAACGCTGGACTTATAAATAGTTCCACCTGCACACGTAGGAGTACAACCGTTGATGTAGTAGATGCCTGTTCCTTTTGCCGATGTAGCACCCCATGATGACCATTTTATGTTGACAACACCTGCGCCACCATCCGCGCAATATTGAATAACGCTCGATGGTTTTGTTACTGGACCTAAACCGCAATCATTAAAATATGAAGGAGTTTTCGTCGTGCTAGCAGGCGAAATTCCGATCAAAACAGTTCCAAGCAAGAGCGCTGCAATTAAAGAGATCGGTAAGGTGCGTTTCATTCCGCGACTTTACCGTGCCCGCCGGGGAAGAAATGAACAAGGGTTGAAAGTACTAGGCCAGCTGGAATTGTGAGCAAGATTCCAAGGATCGCCAGGTTCTGCGCAGTTCCTGCGAAATCCTTCTGTGCGAAGATCAAGGAGACATCAAGCCCCAGGGTCCCCAGAGCTCCTATCAAAAGCGCTTCCGCGGTAGTAAACGGAATTCGGATGCGAGTCACCGCCTTGCCGAGCAGGATTCCAAGGAATATTCCAGCGGGCTTACCGATCAACCGCACGATAATCAGCGATAGAACCAAGGTAGATCCGATCGCATGGGGCGAGAAGTCATATCTGCGAAAGAGGGATATGAAGACAAATACCGGTATCACTACGAAGGCCGAAGCCGGCTCAGCTAGGCCGAGCATCTTTGCTTGCAGATCGACGCCTGCTCTCCGATTGTTCGATGTAAAAATCCCAAAGAGAACTGCGACCAAAGATGTCTGAATTCCGCTTTGATGCGCCAACGCTAGCCCTACGATAAAAACGGCTATTAAGAGCGCTTTGGAGGTAAAAAGATATGAAAGCATAAAGTAGATCGCAAGAATCGCCACAAGTGCAAGGAGATATAACATGTCGATATGGACCTTAAAAAGGATCGAGAGCACGATCACCGAGCCAATGTCATCGATTGTAGCTAACGCCAGAACAAAGCCCTTGAGATTATTTTTCTTAAAAACAACGAGCGCCGCCAGCACGAATGGTAGGTCGGTCGCCATCGTTATTCCCCACCCCGTGGTGGGGCTGCCGTGTGCACGGTTGTAGATGTAAAAGATAAGAGCAGGAACCGCCATGCCCATTCCCGCCGAGAGCGCACTCACAACTAGCACTTTGCGGTTCTGAAGTGATCCGTGCACCAGCTCAAAACGCAGTTGGAGCCCTATGGCATAAAAGAAAAATCCCAGGAGATAGTCCAGAGTCGCTTCGCGAATGGTGAAATGCCATCCGCTTATTCTGTGAGTTTGCTCCAAGAAATGGCTATTGAAATTGGCGCCCAAGGCAATGGATAGGAGTCCAATGGGAATCAGTATGTAGGCAGAAAATGTCTCGTTTCGCATAACTCGCAGCAGAGTCTTCATTTATCCATCCCCTTAAGTTCCCAGGCGCGCACTCCCCCAAGAATTCCAGCGGTGTTAGATGCGATGATGACATCATCCCCCAAAACTTTGAGAACTGCCGAACTGATTCTGCGCGAGTTTCCCCCACCGATATAAAGCCGATCCCACCAGAAGACGGGACGCAAATCTTCCACCATCGACTTGATGCGACGCGACCAGAACATATCGCCTAAGCGACGGCGTTCATGTTCGCCGATCCAGGTGTCATAGCTAGTGGCTCGACGGACCGGAGCATGTGAAAGTTCGAAATGCGGAGCTAGTTTGCCGCCATCAAACATACAAAAGCCCAGTCCAGTTCCTAGCGTGAAGACAACTTCTAGACCCGAACCCGTGATTAAACCCGCGGCATGCACCTCTGCATCGTTCATCACAAGTGCGGGGCGACCGAAGTGATTGGCAACGGCGCTTTGCATATCAAAGCCGCGCCACTGCGTGAGTAGATCAGGTTCGACCTTAGTGAGTGGCCCTTTGGTGTTGATGTAATGCGGCGTGTGAACGACGACGCCGTGGCGAATCATTCCAGGCATACCGATTGTTACGCGATCAAAAGCAGGCAACTTGTCGGCCAACTCTTGAAAGGTTGCGATTAGCTTGGGGGGACTCAATGGATAAGGCGTCGGAGTTGAAATCGGCTGGGCGTGCAAAGTCCCCTTGCCATCTAATACCGATGCCTTAATGCTCAAACCGCCACAGTCGATCGACAGGGTCATCAGGTCAACTGAGGTCATAGCCCGCTACCTAAAGCGTTATTTGCCGGTGTAGTGCGCTGCAATAGAGGTCAGAGCCGCATCCAGAATTGCAAAGCCTTCGCGGAGTTCGGCTTCGCTAACATTGCATGGAGGGCAGATATGAATTCTGTTGAAGTTCATAAATGGAATCATGCCGGCCTTCTTGCAAGCACCCATCAACTCACCCATCGCTGGGCTCGATCCACCGTATGGAGCAAGTGGTTCGTGGGTATCACGATCCTTCACAAGTTCGATGGCCCAGAAAACTCCAAGTCCGCGGATTTCACCGATGACTTTGTGCTTGGCAGCAAGCGCCTCGATCAATGGCTTAATAACATCCTGCCCAATTTGGGCGGCGTGCTCGACCATCTTCTCTTCGCTCATCGCGTTGAGAGTTGCGACGGCAGCAGCGGTAGCCAATGGGTGACCACTGTAAGTCAATCCACCGGGAAAGACGCGATCGTTGAAAGTTGCTGCGATCTCATCGCTGATGACGACGCCACCGAGTGGCACATAACCACTATTGACGCCCTTAGCGAAGACGATCAGATCTGGTTCTGCAGTGGAGTGCTGATAAGCAAACCATTTACCAGTGCGACCAAAGCCGGACATAACTTCGTCGGCGATCCATTTGATGCCGTACTTGTCGCAGAGTGCTCGCACTCCCTCTAAATATCCAGTTGGCGGGATCAATACGCCGGCGGTACCAACGACTGATTCCAGCAAGATGGCAGCAATGGTGCTGGCACCTTCAAAGATGATGACGTTCTCCAAATGTTCTAATGCGCGCTTGCACTCTTCGGCCTCATCCTTCGCCCAGAATGCGCTGCGATAAAGGTATGGACCAAAGAAATGTACGTGACCGGTGGCATGCTCGTTTGGCCAACGGCGGGGGTCGCCAGTTGCGGTAACAGCCGTGGTCGTGTTGCCGTGATAACTGCGATAGAAAGAGAGGACCTTGTGCTTGCCGGTGTGTATACGAGCCATGCGAACTGCATTTTCGACTGCATCGGCTCCACCGTTGGTAAAGAAAACCTTATTGAGATGCGCGCCAGCGCGATCGGTGATCAACTTGGCAGCCTCGGCGCGAGCATCGTTGCCATGTTGTGGCGCGATCGTTGTCAGCTTCGCTGCTTGATCCTGAATCGCTTTAACAACCTTTGGATGCTGAAAACCAATATTGGTGAAGACCAGTTGGCTAGAAAAATCGAGGTACTTGTTGCCGTCGTAATCCCAGAAGTAACTCCCCAAGCCGCCAGCGACGGGCATCGGGCTGATCTGGCCTTGGGCCGACCAAGAGTGAAATACGTGAGCGCGATCAAGGTCGAAAACTTCTTTGCCGCGGGCTGGGTTTGCAATGGGCTCTGTCATAAGCGCTATCTAATCATCTAAATGCTTATGGCGTCAGCAGGCTCGAATTTGGCCGTTCAAATGCTGGGGTGAAGCACCTTTATGGCCGCGACGATCCGGTCGATACCTTCGGCGATGATCTCTTCGCTGGTGGCAAAATTGAGGCGAACGAACGAACTGCAATCTGGGCCGAATAAGTGGCCTTGGGTAAGCGCTACCTTGCCGGCTTCCAAGATCGCCTTCGCCGGGTTCTCACCCAGGTCATAGGCCGACATATCAATCCACGCTAAGTAAGTGCAGTTGGGTATACGGTATTTTGCCTTAGGCAACTTATTTTCAAGCTGTACCTGCAAGAACTGGCGATTGCGATCGAGGGTTTCCATCATCCCATCGAGCCAATCGGTACATTCAAATGCTTTAGCAGCCGCTTGTGCCCCAAAGTGCGATGCCCGAAAACGTACAGACGGGGGCATGCTTTTTGTGAGAGCCAAGATGCGATCTGACCCGGTAATAATGAATGCACATTTGAGCCCGGCGAGATTCCACGCTTTGCTTGCCGCAGTTACACAGACTCCTACTTGGCGCGCATTATCGCTAATGCTTAAGAATGGAATAAAAGTTTCTTCATCAAAGACGATAGGCCCGTGAATCTCATCGCTAAATACGTAGACGCCATATTGTGCTGCTAAATCAGCAATCGCTTCTAGTTCGGCTCGGCTATGAACGGTACCTGTTGGATTCTGCGGATTGCAGAGGAAGTGAATTTTTACACCTTGCTTGTAACCGGCTTCAATTGCAGCAAGATCTAATGTGTAATGCATTCCATCTTTGTGCATCGGCGCATCCACAATTTCGCATTTAAGCTCTTTAGCCCAGTTGTACATATTGAGATACACCGGTGAATTAACCAAAACCTTGTCACCGGGTTGCACAATGGTGCGGGCCATTTCGACCGTACCTACCCCTACATCGCTACATAAAAAGAATTGCTTAGGGTCAACGATCCAATTCCAACGTTCGCTAGCAAAATCGGCAAATGAACGGGTTAAAGCGTCTGTGTTGCCCATGTACCCGGTATCGGAGTTGAGCGCCATAGCGACCAGGAGATCGCGGATGGGCTGTGCCAATTCGAAGTCCATCTCTGCGACGGGCAGAGGCAAAACGACTGGCGCGAAGCCACTCCATTTTTCGCTGAGACGAGTGCGGAGAATTTCTAGGGGAACGCCTTCGACCTTCATATTGCCAGTCTAATGGTTCTTAGATTCGCCACAATGACAATTGCTCGTTGATAAATTTACGATCGGGATCCAATCCCTCGCGATAGGTGAGCCATGGTGCAAACTGAGGATAAAGAGCGTGGAAATCAAAGTTCTCATCGGTAAACAACTTGCCCCAATGCGGCCGAGCATTGAAAGGTGCGAGTGCTGCCTCTAGCGTCGGAAGAAATGCTCTGACCCCCGCAACATCGAGTTTCCACGTGAAGTGAATAGCCAGACTGTCGCGACCGTAGGCCTCGCTCAACCAATTATCATCAGCGGCAATAGTTCGTAATTCAGATACTAAGAGCAAGGGCGCAATCTCCTTGCGCAGGGCATAGACCGCTTGTAGCGCCACGACTGCATCTTCTGTATCTACAAAGTACTCACTCTGCAGTTCATCGCCAAAGCTGGGAGTGAAGTCCAACTTAAAGTGGGGTAAGCGCTCGTGCCAAGACCCGACGCGCCCCAATTGCTCGGTTGCGCTCTTGGTCGACGCACCCTCGAGTGGATGAAATTTACGGGTGGCGTGGTTGGCAGAAAATAGTTCGTCTCCTGGCAAAGTATCAATATCAACGCGAGATTTGACCCAGAGCTGATCGACGAGCAGATCGCCCCACATTGTGAATGCCGAAACGCTATAACCCGCACCCATGATCGCCTCAAAGTGATGTAACAAGTTCTCGAAGGGCAGATCCAGGAAGATCGTTTGTGCAACATCAAAGGTATCTATTGCCATCAACGTCATATGATGAATAATCCCGAGCGCACCTAAACCTACGCGAGCCGAGGCGAGTTCATCTCCTGTGATCGTAATGTCATCCCCGCTGGCAGTAATTAACTCAATGGAATGAATAGCAGCCGACAAGTTCTGATTCTTCACGCCAGAACCGTGAGTACCTGTGCTGGTTGCTCCCACAACAGTGATGTGTGGCAAGGATCCCATATTGGGAAGAGCTAAACCTGCGGCATGCAGCGCGATAGCCAACTCGCCGTAGCGCACTCCAGCAGCAACGCGGACTTGCTTTCCAACTTTGTCGATTTCGATATCACGCGGGAAATGTTCGAAAGAGAGCAAGACATCGTTGCAATCAGCGATTCGATTAAAAGAGTGGGCGCTTCCTAGTGCACGCACCGATTCTGCGGCCATCACCGCAAATTTTATGTCATCGATGCCAGTCGGCCGTACAACCAGGTCGGCATCAAAGGCGACATTGCCGCTCCAATTTTTCATTCCGCACTTTCCTCTCTACGAGCAACACGGATCTGGCTAACTACTCCCAAGACTGCAAAGGCAACCATCACACCAATAACGCTAAATATAATGATGTAAACATCTTTGGGAACGTGGTTCGCCGATACCAAGATATAAACCTGCGGCAGCATGAAATTGAGAGCTGATAGCCACCCCCACCTTTGAATTTCTGACCAACGTTTGTGGATGACCGCCACAACGAACCTTGCAGAGGACAATCCATAGAACCATGACGTTATTAAATCGATGACGAAGAAAAGGTAAGGATTTACTCCATACTTATGCAAGGCTTTCCAGACAACGAATGTCGCAGCGAAGGTATAGAGAACAATGGTCGATGCCCAGATCCGCTCCCAGAAGGTCTGGCGCTTAGTTCTCACGCTGTCAGCTTACGTAGGCCGCGCTTTGCGATCCAAGGAATGATGGCCGAAGTGCTCTTCTGGTAATCAGCGTATTCCGGATATTTGGCCAGTGAAATCTTTTCGGTGAAACCAGTAGAACCGATGAAGAGAATTGTAAGAAGCACGGGACCAACAATGGTGCGCTGGAAGAGTAATCCGACAGAATTGCATCCGATTAAGTAGAGCACCCACCACTGCGATATCTCGAAGAAGTAATTGGGGTGGCGCGAAAACTTGAAGAGCCCAGTCGTTAAAAAGCGCTTCGCTGGAACTCCCCCTGTAGCAATCAACTTCTTCTTGCCCTCTTGGAAATTCCACTGCTGTTGATCTGCGATCGTCTCGCCACTCAAGAACAGCACAAAGATAACCAAGAGCAATAGATCCCATGCATCAAAGGGGGTTCCCTGATGGCGATAGGCAGTCAGAGCAGGAAGTGAGATTGAGACGAGCAGGAAGTTTTGGTAGAGAACGATGAAGAAGATATTGAATAGTTGGAACTGCCAGTTCTTCATGCCAGCGCGAAGTACCGGCCAGCGATAATCTTCGGCACCTGAATACCCGCCCTTGCGCGCGAAGTTAAAGGTGAGGCGAGCACCCCATGCTAAAACGAGGAGCGCCATGGCATTGAGACGAGCGTTGTGAAAATGCGCGGCGCGAGCGAACTCCCCCACATAGATCACCGGGGCGATGGACCACATCCGGTCCACCCAGGAATGTTCCTTGGTCACGATCGAGAGAATCCAACATGCGGCGCAGACAACTGCAAAAGTTACCCAAACTAGATGAAGAGGCGTCATGGAGCGATTTTAACCCAGCACAATAGATAATGAGTGAAATAATGAGCCATGCGAAGTTGGGGTTATATGGCGATGCTCCTCTTCACCATCGTCGGCTCCTTCTGGCTGGAAATCTTTCTTAAAGTCGCCGTCCTGCGTCGCCTCCGGCGTTTAGTCCTGAGCATCCTGCCCATCGCACTCCTCTTTGTGGGATGGGATGCCTATGCAATCTCTCGTCACCACTGGCACTTTGATCTAACGCAGATTCTGCAGATCTATGGACCTTTTAATATTCCGATCGAGGAATACCTCTTCTTTATCATCGTGCCGATTGCCGCCATCATGACGTTGGAAGCAGTACGCAGGCGCCGCCCCCATTGGATGATCGGGGATGAATCGTGACCTATACCCAGATCGCTCTCTTTGCAGTGGGCTGTGCAGCTGCGCTCGATCTCTATGCGCTGCAGACCAGATTGTTACTGCGCAGAGCTTTCTGGACTTCGTACGCAATCATCCTGCCCTTTCAATTGCTCACTAATTGGTGGCTGACTTCGCGCAATATCGTCATGTACGAGAAGAGCCAGATCTTGGGGGCGCGGCTGGCCAGCGCACCGCTGGAAGATCTCGCCTTCGGTTTTGCGCTCATTCTGGGCGTTCTCTCGCTCTGGGTCTTCTGGGGCAGACGTGGGATCGGTCGCGCTAAATAATCGTAGAATTACCGCATGGAACTACAGAAGGTCATCTTGTATTACGGCTTCGCGCCGCTGCATGACCCCGAGGCGATTCGCTTATGGCAGACCAGACTTGCGCAGGATCTCAACCTCAAGGGCCGCGTCTTAATATCTAAGCACGGGATCAATGGAACTCTCGGCGGCAATATGTCTGACCTCAAGAAATATGTGAGCGCCACCAAGAAATACTCTGGTTTTAAGAGGATTGATTTCAAGTGGTCCCAAGGTACCGGTGCCGATTTCCCACGCCTTTCCATCAAGGTAAAAGAAGAGCTCGTTGATTTTGGTTCCCATCTTGATGTCAAAGTAAATGAGAAGGGCGTCGTCAACGGCGGAAAGCACCTGAAGCCTTATGAAGTGAACAAGTTGGTTGAAGAGCGCGGCGATGATGTTCTGTTCTTCGATGGCCGCAATGGCTATGAAGCGAAGATCGGTAAGTTTAAGAATGCGATCGTCCCTGATGTCAAACACACCCGCGAGTTTGTCGCCGAGATCGAATCCGGCAAATACGACCACTTGAAAGATAAGCCGATCGTTACTTATTGCACCGGGGGAATTCGCTGCGAGATTTTATCTACTGTCTTTGTAGAACGCGGATTTAAAGAGGTTTATCAGATTGAAGGCGGCATCGTGCGCTATGCGCAGAAATATGGCGATGACGAACTCTGGCAGGGTTCGCTCTATACCTTTGATGCGCGCATGACTTTGGATTTTTCGGATCACACCCCGGTATTGGGCGAATGTGAAAAGTGTGGTGAAGCTACTAAACAGTTCTACAACTGCGCCAAGCTTTCATGCCATTCGTTGTATCTCCTGTGCCATTCATGCGGTGCTGATATTTCAAACAGAGCATGCACACACGAATACATCCCACGTGATGTTGAAATGGTTGGGTAGTTACTTCCCTAAGGCTGCGATAGCGGCTTTGTAATTCTGTTGTGCAATTGCTAACGATTGCTTGTATGCCTTGATGATCCCCTGCGCTGCCGATCTATATACAACTTGCGCCGCTTTGCGTGCGACCTTGTCGCCGCCGGCGGTTTGCAGAGATTGCACCAGAGTTGCGTTCGCGTCGGCGAAGGCCAAGTCGCGACCGTTCTGTGCGCTCAGAAGTGCCGCACGGAATAGTGCACGGGCAGCATCACGTGCGGGTTTATTTTTTACGATTGCAGTGTGTTCTGGCGAAGGTGTCATTGTTGCAGAGACTGCAGCGAGCGCGGCCGGAGTTGCGATATGTAGAGTAATGGGCACAAAACTCAGTGCTGAGGCAACTCCTAAAACCAGCAACGACCGTTTCATAAAATCAATTATCCACCTTATTTTCACAAGGTCTACCACTACTATCGCCGAATGAAGTTCAGATGCAACTTTGTCATAGCATTTGCGTCTGCCTGTCTCCTGGCAACTTCCCAGGCCCCGCTTTCCAGCGCGATCGCCCCCAAAGCAACGATCGTGCAATTAAAGATAAAGAGTCCAGAGAAAGATTTCCCAATCCGCAGCGTCTACGTGCTGACCCCGGCGGTTCCTGCAGATCAAATACCGCTCTTGCCTGTGGTTTATATGTTGCACGGTTGGCCCGGAACTCCGAACGGCCTCATCGCTGGGGTGCAAGCACCGCTCACAGCTGCATTCGCAAAGGGCGCTGCGCCCTTTATCGCGGTCTTTCCCGACGGAAATGCCACTACACACTCAGATTCCGAGTGGGCCGATTCATACGATGGACGCGCCATGATTGAAAGTTGGCTGACCACTAATGTCATTAAGACCGTTGAAGCTGGAAATATCCGCAGCCGCAACGATCGCGCAATCATGGGATTTTCCATGGGCGGCTATGGCGCTGCAATTATCGGGTTGCACCACCCCGAACTCTTTGGCCAAATTGTCACGCTCGCGGGTTACTTCGTGATCGATGACCTAACAAATGCCTTTGATTCAGGTCCCACAACAGATAAGAAGCACAAGTATCAAACACCGAGTACCTACCTCAATGTAGCGAAGAAGGAGCGTTGGTTCTTGGGCGAATCGAACCAGGATTACACGCAACTGATTCGTGGCCAAGCTGCAGCTTGGGGCGCAAAACTAAAAACAGTAAAAGCGTCCTATACCTTGAGCACCAACCTTAGCGGAGGCCACAGCTTTGTCTTTGTCGGCGCCGAGGTACCGCTCGTTGCAAAATGGTTCAAGTGGGGAGTTGTCACCCCACCGACTGCTTCAGCATCGCCCTCACCGCTCCCAACTAACTCTCAGCAAGCCACACCCAGTCCATCCGTATAGCGCGTTGTTCACCAGATTTTTCGGTGACGTTCGCCTCTTCGCTCTTCTGTGTTCTCCTCTATGCCATGAAATAGCCTCGTTAGTTCACCTTATATCTACGCGAGAGGCTTTGAATGAAACTCCACCTCCTTAAGTCAGCGGTCGTCGTCGCTGGCGTATCCGTTGCGGGCATGTTGCTCGGTGCGTCAATTATCACACCTTCACAAGCAGCAACCGCCGGAACACCACTAGTTATCTACGCAGCAGAAGGCTATGACCAAGTTGCTGCGGATGCATTTACTAAGGCAACAGGAATCAAAACAGTTCTGCATGATGACAGCACGGGTCCACTACTCGCTAAGGTCTCTGCCGAAAAGGGTAATCCACAATTTGGAGTTCTCTGGGTAGATGGAAATACGGCTTTCGCCGCGCTAGATAAGCAGGGTCAACTTCTTTCTTACACACCTAAGGCCAAGTTCACCGCCGCTGGAAACTCAGTTGTGCCAGCCGATCACACGTACACCCCAACAGGTTTGACCACCATGGCTGCCTTGATTTATAACTCTGCCAAGGTCACCACACTTCCAAAGACATACAACGATCTGTTGAATCCAATGTACAAGGGTCAAATCGGGATGAATGATCCCAACCAATCTGGTCCAACATTCCCATTCATCGCCGGATTGATGAACCAATTGGGTGGAAAGTCAGTAACCGCTGGAGAGACATTCTTAGCCAAACTCAAGGCAAATGGCCTCGTTGTTAACAACACCAATGGCGATACCCTGCATGCACTTGAAACCGGCGTCATCAACATGGGCTTGATCCAATCTTCGGCTGCACAAGGCGAAGTTCTGAAACTTGCCGCAAAGCCAGTTGCAGGCTTCACTCCCAAGGTGATCTACCTTGCTAAGTCAACACTTCTTCCAAGCGTCATCGCCATCGACAAGGGCGCATCAGCTGCCGTTCAAGCAGAAGCTAAGAAGTTCATCGATTACGTCTTGTCACCAGCTGGTCAAGCAGTAATGCACACCGGTGATCCACAAGGTGATTCCCTCTACTGGTCAATTATCCCAGGAGTTGGAAACCTACCTGGAGCAGGAAGCCTGCCTGCTTCGTACCAATCAATTGATCCTTATTTCTGGGGACCGCTTGAAGGTGGCATCAATGCTTGGTTTACCAAGAATATCCGCGGTTAAGTTTTAAACCTGCACAGCAAATACCTGGTGCGCGCTATTCAATAATGCGCACCAGGTATTTGCCTTTTCTAGCCCAGATCAAAATTGCGACATCGTAAAGAAGCTTGACGGAACCGGCCACAACTAAAGGTGCCCCGATAGCAATATGTTGCAACGCAGCGCTAATGGTGGGGGCAGCTGGTCGCACCGAATAACGAGCGGCGTTAGTGACAGCTGCGGCAGCCATTCGATCTTCAGTGGGAACAACAGCCATAATCAGCGCCTGTCGGGTGGGAATATCCATCTGCGACATTGAAGCGCGCAACATCAAGAAGAAGATCGCTAGCTTTAAATTTCCGCAGAATGCAGCGGTGATGAAAAAGGCATTGCTTGCCAAATGAGTCGAAACCATCGTCGCGACTAGGCCAATGCGCGCAGCCACTAGCGGTGCCAAGAACATGCTCAGCGCACTCAGAATGGCAAAGATGAAGAATATATATCCGAGCAGCGCAGCAGAAGCGTGATAACGACTGGTGAGGTAGTACGAGAGCCAAGCCGATGTTGTAAGACCACCTGCCGCCGAGTCAAAAGCAAAGAGCGTGGAAAGCTGGATGATCCGCCCACGAACCGGCGAATCCTTCAGGCCGCGCGGTGCACCAGTCACTCCCTTGGATGCGGGAAGCTCGATCGAATGCGCCAACCACCACCCCAGCGCACCGAGAGGTATCAGTATGTAGAAACCGATGTAGGTGGTGTTGAAGCGATGCAGATGACTTAAACATCCTTGAGAAAGCGCACCGAGAGATCCAAAGGTAGCTGCTACTCCGTTATATCGACCAAAGATGGCGGCAAACTTACTGCTGTGATGTTCCCCGGCCAACATCGTTTGCTCCAACGTAGTAGCTGGACCATTGTCATTAGCGTCGGTCGAAAGTACACCGGTCAATCCAACCAGAGCAATCGTCCACGGTGCGGGATGAAGTGCAATCACCAAACCTGCAAGTGCAAGCAGAAAATAAATCCACTTATAAGCGCGTACACGACCGATCCGCTCACCAAAGCGCATCAAGACGAGCGATGCCAGCGCGGAACCCAAGACGATCGAGCTGAGTACTAGACCAACCATTAAGGATGATGCGTGATTCTGCGCCATAAGATGCCCAAGCAGAATGGCGGTAAAGCCATAAGCGAATGCTCGCACTCCTTGCGCCGCAATGATGCGCGAGGTATTAGTGGTTAGCGTGGGCTTCGCACAACGCGCGAGAGGCTGTAAGCCAAGAAGAGCGCTACAAAGAATGGCACGGTGCCCCAGGTAAATGCCGAGATCTTGATAGTCGCCGTCAGAATGAATGCAATTACAATTCCAGCGGCGATTCGCCAATCATCTCCTACGATGAAATCAACCCAGAACTCTCCAAAGGCAATTGCTCCAGCAACGACTTTACTGCGCTCTGGCTTGACCGTTACGGCTTTCGCAGCAACAGGCACGGTCGTTACTGGAACGCGCGGCTTCGCGTGCATGACTTTAAGCACTTGAACCAAGATGAAGGAGAAGATTGCGACTCCGAAGATCAAGCCAAGAACGGCCCAGTTATCCCCCGGCCACTTCTTGCTTGCTCCAGCAGAGCCCTCAGCGCCCCAGAAAATTCCAAAGGCCGTGAGCAAGATGCCAACGCCAAATTTTAAAGTGTTCTCGGGAACCCTTGCGAGTGGTGCACGTAGCGCAAAACCAGCGATGATAACAATTACCACAGCCGCCAAAGCCGCTATAGAAGCCAATCCCACTTTATGTTGAATGGTTCCAAATGTCAGGACGATAAAGGCGACCTCTAAACCTTCTAGCAGGACGCCTTTGTAGGAGAGAGTAAAGGCGTACCAGTCAGCGACGCCATGACGAGTCTCTTTCGCCGCGATACGAGCAGCAGCGAGCTCTTCCTGAAAGATTTTATCTTCGTCGTGCAACGCCTTGTAGCCGCTAGAGCGCAAAATTGCTTTGCGCAACCAGGTCAGTCCAAAGACAAGTAGCAACCCACCGACGACGATGCGCAAGAAAGAGATAGGTAAGTGCGAGATCGCTGGGCCGAAGGCGGCAATGATTAAAGCGAGCGTAAGCAAGCCTGCAATAACTCCGCGCCAGGCGGACTTCCAATCGCGGGCTGTGCCAGCAGCGAGAACGATGGTGACCGCTTCGACCGCTTCGACCGCACAAGCGAAGAAGACGGAGATGAATAGCGCTACGGATGTACCTTGCATATTTATTTGCTCCTAAGAATTATTTGCTGGGGGCGAACTCTTCGATTGCCGCTTCGACTGCTACACGCTTTTCACTGGGAAAGGCCAAGCAATTGTGCGGGTCAATATAGATATCTACTTTAGAGCCTCGGGCCGTGGATTCCGTGGCAAAGACGCTAGAAATGACGCCAAATTCGCACTCCACGACATGTTCGTAGCCCCGACCACGATACGCCACATCGAGAACGATGGCAGGCAATGAGTTAGAGCGATGATCGCTCAAACTGGTGGCACTAGGGCGGATCAGAACTTCGACGCTATCGCCCACTTTGAGATCGGCCGAGGTGCGACATTCAATGCGGCGCTTGCCCAGTGCCACTTCAACTTTATGTCCATGTGCTTCCGTGACGGTACCAAGGAAGCTCCCTGAAATTCCGGTAAAGGCGGCGACGAAGCGATTAGCAGGGTGGCGATAAATCTCTTCAGGTGTTGCAATCTGTTGCAATTCACCGGAGCGTAAGACACCGATCTGATCGGCTAACGCAAAGGCTTCTGACTGGTCGTGGGTGATGTAACAAGCAGTTGCACCAATTTCGCGCGTCAACGTTGCGATCTCTACGCGCAAGCGTTCACGCAGGTCAGCGTCGAGATTTGAGAGTGGCTCGTCAAAGAGCAACAGCGAAGGGCGACCGACAATGGCACGGGCCAGTGCAACACGCTGTTGCTCTCCCCCTGAAAGTTGAAACGGGTAGTTAGGACCCTTAGCCGACAGACCTACCCGTTCCAACGCTTCGTTAACACGCCGAGTAGCTTCGGTCGTATCAAGATTGCGGCGCTTGATTGCATACTCCACATTTTCAAAGGCCGTCATATGAGGCCAGAGCGCATAGTCTTGAAAGACCATGGCGAGATCGCGCTTCTCTGGAGCCATGTGAAAACCGTTAGATGCAACTTCACGATCGCCAAAATGGATCGAGCCAAAATCTAAGCGCTCGATACCCGCGATAGAGCGAATCAAGGTCGACTTTCCAGAGCCAGAGGGGCCCAGAAGCACAGTGAAGGTGCCGGGTTCGATGGTGAGGTCGAAGTTGTTGAGCGCTTTAAGAGTTCCGTAATGCTTTGCGGCGCCACGGATCTCCACGCGATATGCGTTGACGTGCTTTTTATCTGTCATCGTTGATTTCCCAATCTCTTCCAGCCGGGCGGAGCAAAGCGATTAAATAAGAAGAAAGCGATACCAACGACGACAAGAGCCCAAAGGATCGAAAGCACTTCAATCGCCGTTCCCCCGCCGTAGTCAAACCCAGCGAGCGAGAGTTCGATACCAACTGCCACCGGTGGACTTCCGGGTGGATAGAGGAGTTCGGAGACCGGTAACTCAAGCAATGTTCCCGAGAACGTTAAAAGCCAGGCTATGAGTAGTGGCCTAGCAATAAGCGGCATCGTGACATCTATCCACGCACGCGCGGCACCGCTTCCATGCACCCGCGCGGCATCCATCATTGACTCTTGAATCTGTCCCATATTTCCGACGAGCGAACGCGATGTCGACGGAAGAGCGTTCGCCGTATATGCCAGAGCGAGCAAGAAAGATGTTCCATAGATATGAAGTCCGAGATCATTTATAAAGCGCAGGTTATAAGTGAAGATGTATCCAATGGCAAAGACGATGCCAGGAAGTGCAACAGCGGCGAGCAAGAAGAAATCTACAAAGCGTTTGGCTTTGCTGTTGCGAGCCGATGTCAGAACTTTCGAAGCAATTGCCGCGAGTCCTACGGCTAGGGTCGCCGTGATTAATGACATCTCGGTCGAGTAAATCAGCGGGTTGCGTAAGAAACGCGAATGCAGAACTCGCGAATAGTTGCTGAAATTAATTGTGTAGTGACTGAGCAAGCTACCCAACCCATCCAACATCGAAGCCGATATTGCTCCAAAGACCGGAATGCCCAATGTAATTAACAACAAAATGACGATATAGGTACTCGTGCTGAACTTACCTAGGAGAGAGAGTTTGGTGATTGTTACGGGGCGCGTACGACCACTGAGCGTTCTAAAGCTACGGCCCCGCAGCGCGCGGTTCTGCGCCAAGATCGCAAGAATAACCAACGAGAGAAGCGTGATGCTCGTGGCTGCCGAAACCGGGAAGTTAACCGGAATCGAGTTGATTCCTTGATAGAGCTGATAAGTGGCAACGCTGAAATGTCCAACGCTGGAGAGAGTAGAGGCAACTCCGAAGTCACTGATCGCTTCGGCAAAGACGATCGCCATTGCAGAGAAGAGCGAAGGCATGAGCAGGCTGGCCATGACTTTAAATGCTGCAAATCGATTACCGCCGTGTACTCGCACGGCTTGCTCAAACTCCTCGCCGAGCCCACGCATCGCATTAGCAATTACGAGATAGGCGAAGGGAATTCCCTTAACCATGAGGACCATCGTTATACCAACGGGTCCATATAGGAGATTTCGTATTGGCTCAACGTGCAGCCCCATGATCTCTAAGACGCCGCGCTGCTCGAAGAGACGCTGCCAACCGAGCGCTATCAGATAGGAGGGTGCCAAGAAGAGTGCGAAGATGGTCGTGTTCCAGATAATGCGAGCAGGTGAATTTGTACGCAAGACGAGCCAAGCCATAGAGAGAGCAATGATCATCGCGCCAACTGCGGCGATAATTCCAATGATTAAGGAGTGAAGGAGGGCGATGCCATACGCTCCAGAGAAGACCGGCTTAAAACTTGCCAGTGTGAACCATTGGTGACCCTGCGACATTAGCCGCGGGCTAAAGGCAACAGATAAGAAGAGAAGAATGGGAATCACAAGAATGAATGTGATCAGAGTCCAAAAGACTGCCATCGGCGTGATGCGAATACGATTGAAGCCACGCTTGAATCGGGAGTTTTCGTTAGAAAATGGCACGCGATGGCGAACTAAGAGTCCACCATCGAGTGCCATCAGCTTATTTCTTAACTTGTAACCTTCTTGTTATTTAGTACGGATAGTTGCTGTGAACCAGGCATCAACTTCGCTCTGGAGCGGACCCCAGGTGTAAGGGTTGATGATCTGGTAAGCGGTTGGAAGAGCAGGAACATACTTGTTTGGGGTAGTTCCCGCGATCGATGGGTAGCAGAGAACATCTGAGTTAACAGTTGCATCCGTTGAGGCCAAGATCGACTGACCGGCAGGTGACAAAACGAACTTTACAAATGCTTGTGCTCCAGCAATTTCTGCCGCAGGGCGCTTGCTATCGATTGCCAAAGAACTCGGCATCATAGTTGGGCGGCCTGGGTACAGGATCTTTGGTGTGAAACCAGCTACTGGCTTAGCGGTGAACTTAATGATTTCCGCGAGAGCTGCTGTGTTCTGAACCAAGCCCATGTTGATCTGACCGATCTCAAGGGCGTGGATAGTTGGACCGTTCTTGTCGTTAACAACAAGACCGTTCTTCTTAAGTGCAACCAGGTAGTTCTTACCGGCATCTTCTGAACCAAGCTGGTTCATCAATCCTGCAATGAATGGATAGGTTGGACCAGAGATATTAGGATCGTTCATACCGATTTGACCTTTGTACTTGGTACGAAGCATCGCTGGAAGTGTTGCTGGAGGTGTAGTCATCTTGGCTGCGTTATAAAGAGCAGCAACCATCACTGTTGAACCAGTGATCGCGAAGGAATTGTTCTTTGGCGCTAGGCGCTTTCCGAGTGAAGAGTAATTTGGCTTGAAGGTAAGTGGGGCGACATTTCCATTGGTGTCAAAGGAAGCGGCCCAGGTATCTCCATCGGCCCAGAAAAGACCCCAGGCAGGGTTTGTGCCTTCTGCGGCGACCTTTGCAAGCAATGGGCCGGTCGATCCGCCGACATCAACGACCTGATAGGTGGATTGTGATGCGTTAAATGCTTTGATCTCATCTGGGGCATAACCAATAGCTTCGTAAAGATTAATAGTGATTGGGGCGGCGTGCGCAGCTTGTGCGCTAAGACCGACCGCGGCGAAGACGAGCGATGCCGCGACAGCTACGCTCTTCTTGAAAGAATTTAGACGCATTCATATTCCTAACCTTGGGTGAACGGGTAGGCGTAGTACACCTTTACAAGGGTTGGATTGGAGAGATAGGAGGTGAACGCTCTATTAATAGGTTATTAAATAAAGGTGCGCTCAAAATAATCCCGGATCTTGCTCGGGATCAATCGATAGAGGCGATTCTGCCATGTTCGTGCTTGCTCAATAGGTGAGACGGCCAATACCTGTTGGCTCGACGGCCCTTGCGGTGTCGGGACCTTGCGAATCGCCGGCGAGATCTGGTCAAGAGAGTCAGCGATAATAATCGTGCTTGAAATCGCTCCCATCACCCGCGCGATCTGACCTGAGGCGACTTCATCGTGATCTGCCAGCGCAATGGCTGCAAGCGCATCGGCGGCGCTACGAATTTCAGAGGTGAGCGGATCCTTCACTCCCCCATAAGGATCAAAACGGAAATCTTCCGCACTAACAGTCAGCGCATAACTGGCGGTAGAGAGCAGCTCCCCAATCCCTTGTGCCAGCTCTGCTTTAATGCCGCCATGCAACTTTAGGTCGTACAAGATGCGCGATGTAGCCCGGGTCTGGACGATCATATGTTCCACCGCAATAGAGCGCAGATAAAGTTTCTCCGAATTGGCCGACCTAGAAGCCGGTAACCATTTAGCAAATACCCGCGCTTCAATCACCTGATTCTTAATCGATGGAATCTCTTCCACCAATAATCGAGCACGTGCTAACCAACGACCCGCATCATCGAGTGAATAGCCGTCGATCAGCCCTTCCGCCATTTGGGCAAGTAATCCCGCACAACGATCGGTGAGAGATGAGACGCGGTCGATCGTCCGACCAGCAGGAGTCTTGGGATGGGCAAAAGTCGAAAGCACAATCGCAATTGCTGCTCCGATGAGGGTAGAGACCAGGCGCTTGCTGGCAGTTGTCTCGCTTAAACCGGGACCTAGAACAATGAGCGCAGTTACTGGGACGTTGATTGTTGCAACTTCGCCCAGATGTAAAGCGCGAGCCGCTACAAGCGAAAAGAGCACGGTAATTCCTACGGTGACAATGCCCGAACCAAAGTAATGGAGTGAAAGCAAGGCTGCTCCGGCGCCGACGGAAGAGCCGACGATTTGGCCCAAGCCTTCGCGGGTAGATTTGTGAAGGGATGAACGAACGGTCAGCGATGCGACGACGGCTGCAACAAGGCCACCATTTGTAAATGCTCTGTCGCCGACCTGCCATGCAATAGCGGCGGCGATTGAGGTAACTAATACTTGCTGAATCCAATACCAGCGCAGAACAAATTGTTGCGCCAGTCGATTAAAGCGGATCTTCACACCTTAAATATAGGCGTTAAATAAAGAACTCAACCTCATTGAGTTGTGAAAGGGAGCGAGTAACCACCTGATTTGCACCTATTGTGCTGCCAGCGCCGATTGTGATGTTGCCCAAGACCTTTGCCCCAGCCCCAAGGATTACATTATTTTCAATCGTTGGGTGGCGCTTGCCCTTATTAAGGGAACGACCTCCCAGGGTGACGCCGTGATAAATGGTCACATCATCACCGACGATTGCAGTTTCACCGATAACTACTCCCATGCCATGGTCGATGAAGACGCGACGACCAATTGTTGCGCCTGGATGAATTTCAATTCCAGTGCGGGTACGAGTGTGATTGGCCAATAAGCGAGCAATAAAGCGGAGGCGATTGCGCCAGAGCCAACTTTGGAAGCGATGCGCCCACAAGGCATGAACTCCGGGATATGTCAGCGCAACCTCAAAACGATTTCGCGCAGCAGGATCCCGCGCAAGTGCTGTGGCGAGATCCTCTGCAATAAATGACATATTAAATCGTTGGAGCTACAGGTTCGTCGATGAATTCTTTGTAGAGCGGCGTAGAAAGGTATCGCTCACCAAATGATGCGAGAACAACAACGATGATCTTTCCGGCAAACTCCGGACGATCGGCAATTTGTGAGACGCCCCAGAGCGCTGCACCCGATGAGATGCCGGCGAGGATTCCCTCTTCTTGTCCTGCGCGCTTGGCATAGGTAAAGGAATCTTCGGTTGGAGCGGAGAGAACTTCATCGTAGATCGTTGTATCGAGAACTGGCGGCACAAAGTTTGCACCGATGCCTTGTAATGGGTGGCCAGCAGGAGCTCCTCCAGTTAATACAGGTGATGCAGCAGGTTGCACTGCGAATATCTTGATATTTGGATTTTTCTCTTTAAGTCCTTGTCCGACGCCGGTGATGGTTCCGCCGGTGCCAATTCCCATCACAACTGCTGCAACTTGACCATCAGTGTCATTCCAAATTTCGGCTGCTGTCGTAGCGCGGTGAATAGCAGGACCAGCCTGGTTTTCAAATTGTCGAACAAGAACGCCACCTTCTTCGGTACCAATCTTCTCTGCGGCTTCGATCGCTCCGCGCATTCCGCCGGCTGCGGGAGTCAAAACAAGTTTTGCACCAAGAGCGCGCAGAAGTGCGCGGCGCTCCTTGGACATGGAATCGGGCATGGTCAACACAACTTTGTAACCACGTGCAGCTCCGACAGAGGCGAGAGCGATGCCCGTATTACCTGATGTTGCTTCGACGATCGTTCCGCCGGGCTTGAGCGCGCCAGAGTTCTCGGCATCATCCACCATGGCTACTGCGAGGCGATCTTTAACCGATGCAGTTGGGTTATAAAACTCCAACTTTGCAGCGATTATTGCTGTTGTATGTGGAAATAAGCGCTGAATCTTCACCAGTGGGGTATTTCCAAATACCTCTGAAATATTATTGTAAATCTTCACTATTTCTCCTCTTGGAATTTTATAAGTGGGTGATTTTGAAATGAAAAGTAAGGTTGAACTAGAAAAACTATTAGTTACAAAAACAAGTTTTGATGCGCATAAAATCAATAACTCGGCGCTTTACAAATGTCGCGCTCAATGAGTGGCGTTGATCGGCTGACATGCTGTGAAGGTAGCAGAAGTTGCGCAATCTTTCTCCCTGAGATTGAGCATCTGCAAGTGGTTCGCAATAAGGACCCCCGGCCGAGGCAATCGGGCCGAGGGTCCATTCACTTAATCTTCAAACTACTTCTGCAGATGCTCCTTGAGAACTTTATATTCCTCGACAGGCAGCTCGCCCTTAGCCAAGCGCATATCTAAATGCTCTAGAGCGGCCGTTGAATCTGCGCCCTTATTTGAACCTTTCGGAGATCCATCAGATTGAGACTTCGGTCCAACAAATCTGAACAATATCCAAACTAGCAATGCAAAAAAGGCGACCATCGCGATCATGCCAAGGATGTGATAGGCAGACCCAGATCCATATCCGTCCATCATTCCTCGACCATTGTCATTCCAGTTCATGTTTGTGCTCTCCTCATTCTCAATGCTTATAAACTCTTTCGCAAATACTGTACTCCACGCGCTGCAGGATTTCCTGTGACGGAATTAATTAACCTGAGTACTAACACTCACGCCCGATGCTCGCCCAAAGCTGTGGCACAAACTCACCCTCTACACAGAGAACTATCATAAAACTCACCCAATAAATATAAGCCCCATGGCAAAGACGCCATATAGAGATCCCACTGCAGCAATTCGCCAGGGAGTGAAACGCTTACTCTTGAGAAGGAAGAGTAAATAAAAGACCGCTGCAATTGTCACCACTCCGGAGAGTTTCAGAGCCGAATCAAATTTCCACGGTGTAAAAAGAATTCCCAGACCCGATGGGACCGTTGCTTGCACCATCATCGAACCACTGATATTTGCCAGCGCGAGCGATGTCTTCCCTTGTCGAATCCAGATAATTGCATTCATCACCTCTGGCAATTCAGTGGCAACAGGTGACAGCAAGAGAGCAGTTGCTGTAGCCGAAATTCCAAAGGCTGGTCCCGCCCATTCCAATTGGCCCACGAATAATTGAGAGGCCACAAAGATGACACCTAGGCTCAATATTGTCTGCACAGCGATGGCCCAACCTGCAGGGGTCGCCCTCTTTGGCTGAAGTCGCAACGGTTCCAAATCGGCATCCGTGTGCTTTTCAGTATCTGCACGCATCTCTTTAATGAAGTAAGCGACATATGCCGCAAAGAAGAGGAGCCCAAGCCCGGGCTTCCACGAGAATGCAACAAGTCCGAGTGCGACCTTGAAAATGAAGATTCCTAAGAACCACTGTTGATCCTTGGGAAGCTGGCTGAGATCAACGCCCCGCAAAGGGTGGGCTCCCCGCTTATTCCGGAGCAACATGAAGCCACTAACGCCGTATGCAATCGTGGCGAGAGCTAAAGGGCCACCCATCGCCGCTCCAACGCCAATGTCCTTCGAACTAATTCCATGGCGCATCGTGACAGCGACGAGCGTGACAATACTTTCGGGAAGCGCTGTACCAATCGCCGCCAAGATAGTTCCGATTGCCAATGTGCCCATATTGAGGCGAACCCCGAGCCATTCGACGGCATTGACGAAGAATTCACAGGCTAAGTAGATGGTGATTGCGCAGGCCAAGAGCGCGAAAATATGCAGAACCATCAGCAAGCAACCTTTCTAGATGAAGATCAGGCAGTGTTACTTGGCTTCGATCTCACCGATCAATTTGAATTCGCTCGCGCCTAATTGGCCTTGCTTTGTATATAGCTCAAGCTTGGCGCGGGTGTCGGCTATATCTAAGTTACGCATAGTTAACTGGCCGATACGGTCTGTAGGGCCGAAAGCCGAATTCTCGTTGCGCTCCATGGAGAGTTTTTCTGGGTGATAGCTAAGTCCTGGACCGGTTGTATTGATGATTGAGAAATCATCACCGCGACGCAGGCGGATAGTCACCGTGCCGGTAACGGCAGATGCAACCCAACGCGTTAAAGATTCACGAAGCATGAGTGACTGTGGATCAAACCAGCGACCCTCATATAACAAGCGACCCAAGCGACGACCTTCGGCGTGATAGTTCGCGATGGTGTCCTCGTTGTGGATTGCAGAGATCAAACGCTCGTACGCAATGAAGAGCAACGCCATTCCTGGTGCTTCATAAATTCCACGCGACTTCGCTTCGATAATTCTATTTTCGATCTGATCGGCCATTCCCAGTCCATGGCGCCCGCCAACGGCATTGGCTTCGCGCATCAGTTCTACGGAATCGGCAAAGCTCTTGCCGTTGATTGAAACGGGGCGACCTTGGGAAAATTCGACAGTTACATCTTCGGAATTGATGACAACCGTTGGATCCCAGAACTTGACCCCCATAATCGGATCGACGATTTCAATCGATGCATCGAGTTCTTCGAGGTTCTTCGCTTCATGGGTGGCACCCAAGATATTGGCATCGGTGGAGTAAGCCTTTTCGGCGCTATCGCGATAAGGGAAGTTGCGCGCAACCAACCATTCCGACATCTCTTTGCGGCCACCGAGTTCGGTGACAAAATCTTCATCGAGCCAAGGCTTATAAATACGCAGCGCAGGATTAGCAAGTAATCCATAACGGTAGAAACGTTCGATGTCGTTTCCTTTATACGTCGAACCATCGCCCCAGATCGAACAATCATCTTGCAACATGGCGCGCACTAATAATGTGCCAGTTACTGCGCGGCCCAAAGGCGTTGTATTGAAATATTGTTTTCCGCCCGAACGAATATGGAAAGCACCGCACGCGATCGCAGCAAGACCTTCTTCAACGAGAGCTAACTTGCAATCAATCAGGCGCGCATTCTCGGCGCCGTATGCAATCGCACGACCCGGAATCGAATCGATATCAGTTTCATCATATTGTCCGAGGTCAGCGGTGTAGGTGAAAGGAACCGCGCCTTTCTCGCGCATCCAGGCAACAGCGACCGAGGTATCGAGCCCACCAGAGAAGGCGATTCCGACTTTTTCCCCGAGGGGCAACTTTGCGAGGACTTTGGACATGGGCTGAGCCTACCTGCCTCATTATTCTCAGCCAAAAATAAGTAAAAATGGCTGGAATTTGAAATTTGATGTCTTATCCTTTCGCACATGAACCTCGATAAGAAGAATTCCATTATCGCCCTCGCCGCAATAGCGCTGCTCACGGTCAGCGTGCTTCCAGCCAACGCTGCAACGAAGGCAAAGCGAGCAGCACCCAAGGCAACGGTAAGTGCGGCGCCACGAACTGGTGGTTTTGGTGGTGGAGCAAATAATCCTGCCATGGCGAAATACACCGCTTGTTTGGCAAAAGCTGGAATTAAACTTCCCTCTTTCGGTGGCGGTCGTGGCTTTGGAACTCCAGGCACCCATCCATCTGGCGCCCCAACTGGTGCACCTAGTGGAACAGCTCCTCGCCCCCGTCCAACTTTTTCGATGACTCCTGCACAACAGAAAGCATTTACAGCCTGCGCTCCATTGCGCCCAGCCTTCGGTGGATTTGGAAGAGGTGGCAGTACTGGAGCGCAGGCTGGTGGAACCCCAAATGGTAAGTCTGGTGGAATCGCACCAAAACCTGGAACAAGCGCTGCCTACATCGCCTGCCTCAATGCACATGGAATTCCAGTAACGAGCGCAGCAACTATCGCAGGCCTTGATAACCAAAATACCAAAGTAATTGCCGCTGAAATGGCTTGTGCCGGTAAATAAGTAATTAACTAAAGTGCAGTTGATCGATTCGCTCGATCCACTCTTCATAGCCAGAGTATTTCCGCGCCACGATATGGATTGTTAAATTATCGTGGTGCGGAAGATCCAAGCGATCGATAACCGCAGCAGCACCGCTCTCGTCTGTTCTTAAGAGAACCCAGAAACCAGAATCAGATATGCGGGCAAAGAAATCACCGCCACGCAAACCACTTTTCAGAGCAAAGGCGATTTCAATCAAAGCCTCTTGGAAATTCGCGATAGATGCAAAGTCCGCTGGCTCCAAAGCGAGCGCCACCATAGTAAGTTCACGAACCTCTCGCGCCGCCGTTGCGATCTCCCGCTTTACATTCTCCTGAAAGAGAGCAGGTGACATGCTGGCAGTGAGTGAATCTGCACTGCCATCGCTCTGGAATTCGACATCTCGTAGGTCAAAATCGGCCATTTCGTAAGATTACTTGGATACTCTTCTGATGTGGCAATAAGTGATGCAGTATTTGAAAAGAGCCGCAAGGTTGCTATCCAAGCCTTGCGTTTAGAGTCGCTCGTCCTGCTCGCCCTAATTCTCTATCTGGCGCTCTTGGCTGCCTTCCGCACCAAACCTCTCAGCGCGCCACTCGCCCTCGCTGGCGATTTCATCGCGTTAGCTCTAGGCGCTATTGGACTCTTCGCCTGTTCGATCAGTTATAAAAATGGGAAGTCCTGGGGGCGAGCTCCTGCAGTATTAGCCAACCTGATCGCACTCGGCGTCGCTTATTTCATGCTCTCGGGAAAATTTTATATCGGTGCATATCCGTTAGGTCTGCTTGCAATCGTGACCACCGCTGTTTGTGTCCTGGGGTATCGCGAATAATCACCAATCAATAATTGCGCGCTCTTCCCATAAATATCCCGTTTTATCCTCTGCCGAATTGAACTCGCGTTGCGCCAACCAGAGCGCGGTATCTGCTCCCTCTGCAATCGAGAGTGGAGCATCGGGACCACCCATATCGGTTCTGGTGTGATTAGGGCAGAGCGCGTCCACTAACAAACCTCGCGAACCATGGCCAGTCTCATATGCAAGATTTCGTACCAGGGCATTTACCCCAGCCTTGCTAATTCGATACGGAACCAGTCCCCCGGCATTTCCCGGACCAGACATGCGCCCCAAGCAGGCGCTAAAGGCAATGATTCGACCGTGGCGCGCATCTGCCATCGCGGCGCCCAAAATATTGATGATCGTGAAGGTCGAATCTAGGTTGATCGCCATCACGCGGCGCCATTCTGCGTCGGTGGTGCGCAGGGTCTTGGACATCTTCGCGCTCATCACCCCGTGGGCCAGAATCAATATCTCTGGAGCTCCATAGGTTGCCAGGATCTCGGCGAAAACTAGGCGAGTAGCGGCCTGATCTTCCAAATCCACTGCTCGAAAATCAGCTCCTATGTCGGCAGCGACCGCTGCCAGTCGATCAGGATCTTTGGCGACCACCAGGACGCGGTGGCCAGATTTAATCAACTCTCTGGCGCAATACAGGCCCAGACCTCTGCTTGCGCCTGTAACGACAACTAAACTCATAAAGCCCAGCGTAGAGCCCTACCTCACATCCCGCCTGAGGAGCACTCTCAGCCAAGGCTATTAAGATTCATCCGTACCTGATCTTCATTTCGAAGCGAAAGAGAGCGCCAGTGTCGGCATCGAATACCCCTGCAAATCATTTTGGTGGTTCCTTTGGACCTAATGAATGGCTCGTCGATGAGATGTATGAGCGTTATCTGCAAGATCCTACATCGGTAGATAAAGCCTGGTGGGATTTCTTTGCTGATTACACCCCTCCTACGCAGAGTGCGAATGTATCCGCACCAACTCCACAGGCCGGCGTTCCACCAATTCCAAAATCTTCTGCATCGACTACGCCTCCCGTTGTACCCACCGCGATACAAGTCGTTGCGCCAACTCCATTAGCGCCAGCAGCACCGCGACCAACTCCAGTCGTACAAGCACCTCAAGTTTCAACAACAATTACCCCAGCTGATCCCGTCGTAAAGCCGATCCCGACTTTAGTTACACCTGGCGCTGCAACGATGGAACCAATCCGTGGAGTATCTGCTCGCGTCGTACAGAGCATGGAAGCATCACTCAACGTTCCTACCGCAACAAGCGTTCGGGCGATTCCTGCCAAACTCATGATCGACAACCGCACAGTGATAAACAATCATCTGGCCCGGGCACGTGGTGGCAAAGTTTCTTTCACTCATCTCATTGGTTATGCAATGATCAAAGCGCTGCGCGCTATGCCAGAGATGAATACTTTTTTCGGTGAACTCGATGGCAAGCCTGCTCTGGGTCGCCCCGAACATATCAACTTAGGAATCGCAATCGACTTGGCAAAACCAGATGGTTCACGCCAACTCTTAGTACCTTCTATTAAGGGCTGCGAAGAGCTCGACTTTGCCCAGTTCTGGGCTTCGTATGAAGAGACGGTTCGTAAGGCGCGCACTGGCACACTCACCGTCGAAGATCACGCTGGAACAACTGTTTCACTGACCAATCCCGGAACTCTTGGAACCGTGCACTCGGTCCCCCGCTTGGTTCAGGGCCAAGGTTTGATTCTTGGTGTTGGTGCCATGGATTACCCCGCAGAGTTCCAAGGCGCGAGTGAAGAGACTCTCACTAACTTAGCTATTTCAAAGACCATCACACTTACAAGCACCTATGACCACCGCGTCATTCAAGGAGCACAATCTGGTGACTTCCTGCGCCGCATCCACGAATTAATCTTGGGTGGCGACCACTTCTACGACGAGATCTTCTCGGCCCTGCGCATTCCTTATGAGCCAATTCGTTGGAGCGTTGATTTCCATTTCTCCAAAGAGGATCAGATCAGCAAGACCGCTCGCGTGCAGCAGTTGATCGAGTCTTACCGCACCTTTGGCCACTTGATGGCCGATACCGATCCCCTGCGCTATCGCCAACGCAGCCACCCTGATCTCGATGTTGTTAATCATGGGCTTTCACTCTGGGATCTCGATCGCGAATTTGCGACCGGCGGTTTTGGCGGAAAGTCATTTATGAAGTTGCGGCGTATCCTCGGCATTTTGCGTGACTCGTACTGCCGCTCTGTCGGCGTTGAGTACATGTATATGGAAAATCCTGTTGAACGTAAGTGGATGCAGGAGCATGTTGAAGTTGGTGCACCGCGTACGCCTCGTGAAGAGCAACTACGTATCTTGCGCAAGCTCAACTCGGCCGAAGCCTTCGAATCATTTTTGCAGACCAAGTACGTCGGACAGAAACGCTTCTCCCTCGAAGGCGGAGAGTCCCTCATCCCATTGCTCGATGCGATCCTCGACAGTTCTGCCAAGAGCGGAATGGAAGAGGTCTGTATCGGAATGCCACATCGCGGCCGCCTCAATGTATTGGCGAATATCGGTGGCAAGTCATATGGCCAGATCTTCCAAGAGTTCGAAGGTCATTACGCTGAGAATTCCGTACAAGGAACTGGTGACGTTAAATATCACCTCGGTACCAAGGGTGTATTTAAAGCTGACTCTGGTGAGACCACCAAGATCTATCTTGCTGCAAATCCTTCACACCTGGAAGCGGTTAACCCCGTATTAGAAGGAATCGTTCGCGCCAAGCAAGATATCAAAGGCGTGCATGAGGCTTATTCTGTACTGCCAATTCTGGTCCACGGCGACGCTGCATTCGCAGGTCAAGGCGTTGTGTCAGAGACCCTCAACCTTTCCCAGCTCAAGGGTTATCGCACCGGTGGCACCATCCATATCGTTGCCAATAACCAAGTTGGATTTACGACATCCCCCCATGCAGCTCGTTCATCCACCTATTCGACTGATATCGCCAAGATGATTCAAGCACCGGTATTCCATGTCAACGGTGATGACCCAGAGTCAGTTGTGCGCGTTGCTCGCCTAGCCTTTGAATATCGCCAAGAGTTCAATAAAGATGTCGTGATCGATATGGTCTGTTACCGTCGCCGCGGTCATAACGAGGGCGATGAGCCAAGTTACACCCAGCCAATGATGTACAAACTCATTGAAGCCAAACGCAGCACCCGTAAGTTATATACCGAAGCACTTATTGGTCGCGGAGATATCACCGTCGATGAGGCCGAAGAAGTCTTGCGCGATTACCAAGCGCAGCTGGATGCGGTGTATGCCGCGGTTCATAACGTTGAGCCAGAGCAAGGTCCAAGCGCGATCCCAGAAGTTACAGAACCACTCAATTTGCAGACCGGCGTGGCTGAAGCAACGCTTCGTCAGATCGCTGCAACTCAGGTGGCAACTCCCGAAGGATTCGTCATCCACCCACGCCTGGCACCGCAACTGGCAAAGCGCACCGAGATGCTCGATGAAGGCACCGTCGATTGGTCGACCGGTGAACTCCTTGCCTTTGGCTCACTTCTTCTTGAAGGTCATCCAGTTCGCCTAGCCGGACAAGATGTTCGCCGCGGAACTTTCTCTAATCGCCACGCGGTTATCGTCGATCAGAACACCGGTGGAGATTGGTTCCCATTACGCGGACTCATCAACGATGACAATCATTTCTTCGTCTTTGACTCACTGCTCTCGGAATATGCAGCGATGGGATTTGAATACGGCTACTCCGTCGAACGCGAAGATGCTCTTGTTCTTTGGGAGGCGCAGTTCGGTGATTTCGCCAACGGTGCGCAATCTATCGTCGATGAATTCATTTCTAGCTCTCTCCAGAAATGGGGTGAGCGTTCATCAATCGTTCTGCTCTTGCCACACGGTTATGAAGGCCAAGGGCCAGATCACTCCTCTGCTCGTATCGAACGCTATCTGGCGCTCTGTGCCGAAGAGAACATGACTGTTGCCCAGCCAAGCACACCTGCCTCTTACTTCCATCTATTGCGTTGGCACACCAAGAACGCCGCTCGCCGCCCACTCATAGTCTTTGAGCCAAAGTCGATGTTGCGCCTCAAAGCAGCGGCCTCCGGTCTCGCTGATTTCACTTCAGGAACATTTAGACCGCTGATCGATGACAGCACTGTCACCAACGCGACTCGTGTGATCTTCTGCTCTGGCAAGATCTATTGGGATCTCGTTGCAGAACGCGCCAAGCTCGGTGAGAACACCACCGCGATCGTCCGCGTCGAACAGCTCTATCCATTCCCTATTGAAGAGTTCATGCGCGTCGCAAACGCCCACCCACATGCCAACCTGCTCTGGGTGCAAGATGAGCCAGCCAACCAAGGTCCATACCCATTTGTTGCTCTCAATACCTTTGAGGCGCTCGAAGGTCGCACATTGCGTCGCGTCTCGCGGCGTGCAACAGCAAGCCCAGCAACGGGTTCACACCACTTGCATGAAGAAGAGCAGCACGCTCTGATTACTGAGGCATTTACTCGCTAAAGTCGAAGTGCTCCCCGCGGAGCGCTTTCTTGTATTTCTTATAAGTTCCGTTGGCTCTGTGGATACCGCGCTGACGTCTCAGCGTTCCTCCATAGGATGTAAACGAAAAACGAGGAAGAACACCCCTAAAGAGAATTAGATTTTTCTTCACACGGAACATTCGATCCCTGAACAAGAATTGCTGAGTTCGATTCCGTTCGCCATGTCCAAAGTAAGCGAGCGAACCCTCAATCCATCTTTCTAAGTCATTCTTTTCTCGAGTGTGAATCACCCATCCTGTTGTATCAAAGTTCGGATCAAGAATGGACTCTGAGGAACTGGGCCACAATTCACATAGACCCTTTTTCATCGCAATTGGATAGGCGAACCTCTCAAAAAATGGGGTTCGAGCCAGAGCGCGCAACCAGAATGGACCTCTATGAAAATTAAATTCTGGATGGAAATTGGCAGGAAATTCGTGCCATCCCTTTTGCAACATGTTCCACCATCCTTCAGCACTTGATTCTTGCTTTAGTCTCCGTGTTCTGTTGTGCTCCTTTGGAATCGGAGTGATGCGATATTACCACGTACAAAATCGGGGGCTGTCCGATCTTCCATTTACAGGGTAGCGAAACGTTAACTTTTACTCTCTGGAAACCCTTCGCACTCACAGATTTAGCTTCGTTGAATATCCACCACCTGGAGCGGGAAATGGTCGTCGTGATTGATACTTCCTGGCCTGGACATTCCGTCAAGGCTTCCACATTAACCGTAAGCGGAAAATGTGTTGATTCGTGTGGATAATCCGTTTGGCCATCGCAGCCACGTCCAAATGAAATCTTTTTAACTAATTGACCCTTGACGTTTGTAAACGCACTCTTCACAGTAGGTGGGGGGCCAAAGGGGGCTGCAGCATTCGCACTAGAAATGACTGTGAGAGAAAGAAGAAGCAATGTAACTAAAGCACGTGATTTCATGATGGTAGAACTTCCTTCCCGAATCTTGTTCAGATTTATAGGAAGTATGAACTGGTTCTCCGCTTGCTTCTTGGGGGGGTGTGGATAACCTTGTATTAGCCCCTGCGGAAGCGAATCAGAACTCGACCGACAATTTCACGTGGCGCCAGCAATCCCCAAGTTCTTGAATCGGTGCTGGCATCTTTGTTATCGCCCTCGACCCAAAGTCCATTTTCATCTGCTCGCATCACGCGCTTGATCAACAGGATTCCGGGATAGCTCTCGCGCTCGATCACCACGACTTTCCCAACCAAGCGTTGCGCCGCGCTGACTGCACGCAAACGGCGAAAGAGCAGCCAATCGCCATCGTTATAGGTGGGGCTCATCGAGTTGCCGCTCACCGCAATAGTTCTAAATGGAAGGTGTGCCATGGGAGTAGTAGTCTGACACATAGGACGATTCGTTTTTATTAAAGAAGGAGCACCTATGTTTAAGCCAACTCTCGTTGGATTTGCCCACTGCGATCTACCCTGCGGAATCTACGATCCTGCACAGGCCAAGATCGAAGCACAATCAGTAAAAGCTGCCATGGAGAAGTACGCGGCCAGCAGCGATGTTGATTTCAAGTCACGCGCAGTAGCAGTTAAGGAAGAGCGCTCTGAGATGGTCAAGCACCACCTCTGGGTTCTCTGGACTGATTACTTCAAGGCTCCACACTTCGAGGCATACCCACAACTCAACACCTTGTTCAATGAAGCTACCAAGCTCGCTGGTGCCGGTGGCACAAAGGGAACAAACGATGTTGCAGTAGCCGATAAGTTGTTGGCAAAGATCGAAGAGATCTCCGAGATCTTCTGGGCTACCAAGAAGGCTTAATTAACTAGCGGCGCTGGTGCGCGGAAGATTTTCCGCTGCGCTCCGTGCCATAAAAGAAACGCGATCTACTAATCGCCGTTGCACTTGTGCGACGGCGATTATTCTTTGCTCTTGATGAATTTCACATTCGAAGGTCAAGATATTTTCGCTGAACTCTGTGGCTTTCACTAAAGCGCGAACTTCGGCGCCAATAGCAACCGCTCCCCGCATCTGAATAGCAGCGCCAATGGTGAAGGTAGTTTCGCCGGTTTCGAAGTATTCGGCGATTGCAGCGCTACAGGCTGACTCGATAACGTTCAGAGCAGAATTTGCAGCTAGTACTGGCAGATCGTTGAACCCTTGCGCGACCCCGGTATCGAGCGGACGGACGGTGAGGGAAGCCATCCCTACCGATCCCACAAGTTGCTCTGGTTGCATACCCAAAACTTAATGGATGTGAGGGTAAAAAGTAGGAGTTACTGCTCTTCGTTAAAGTCGTGGCGAATCTCTTGGGTGAACTCTTGCGTCACTTGGATCGAGGTAGTTCCGTCAAAAGTGAAATTCGTGATGGTGGTAGATGACGAGAAGAACTGGACTTGAGACTGCCCGGCTAGCTCTTCTGTTTGTTGCAAAATCCGATCGTGGAGTTCTTGCGGCGCCTGCTCATTGCAGTTCATTTGGAGCAATTCCTTCAAAAAGGCTACAGCGGTGCTCTCGTGCAACATCTCTTCGTTGCAATCAGCACATTCTTGGAAGTGGGTCATATAGGACTGATACTCCTGCTCGGATGGGAGCTCATGATCGATGAATAGGACCAGAGTCTGCAGAATTTGATCGCAGGGTAGGTGCGCAGAATTATGCATCGCTACCTCGATTAAATCCACGGTCCTTGGCGTATTCGGCGAGCGAGCTGCGAAGGAGTTTGCGACCTCGATGCAGACGAGACATCACGGTACCTGATGGCACTCCGACAATATCGGCGATCTCTTTGTAAGAGAATCCTTCGACATCGGCGAGATAGACAGCCATACGAAAATCTTCTGGCATGGCAGCGAGCGCAGCTTTGACATTTACATCGACGATGCCATCGAGTGCGACATCTTCGGCGGAGCGGCCTTGATCGCTGGTGTGGCTGGCAGCGTCATAAATCTGCCAATCTTCGAGCTCGCCATCGCTGATCTGCGGGCGACGCTGGTCCTTGCGATATGTATTGATAAAAGTTGTGGTGAGAATGCGATAGAGCCAGGCTTTGAGATTGGTACCTGGTTCAAATTGATGGAAGGCGACGAAGGCCTTGGCATAGGTATCTTGCACCAGATCCTGGGCATCCTGCGGATTCTTGGTGTAACGCATGGCTGCTGCGTATAACTGATTGGTGTACTGCAGGGCATCACGCTCAAAGCGCGCCTTCTTTTGGGCAGCGCTCTCAGTGGCGCGATCAACGACCGCGACCTCAGATTGATTGATATCCATTACCGCCAAGGCTACTCCCACAAGGTGTGAACCACCTGAACGGAAAGTTTATTCCCGCTTAGAACAGGGTCTCTGGCTCGCCGAGTTCGATTGGCGCAATGAGTTGCGAACCATTGTTAGCTGTCGAATTTACGCGGGAAGAGACTGGATAAGCGCTCAATCCCAGAGCGGGCTCTGCAAGATCCATCAAGCCCCGGATCTCATCTACCTTATTCAATGCGGGGTCGAGCCATGCATCCCATCGCTCGCGGGGCAAGAAAGTTGGCATGCGATGATGAACGGTCGCGAGAAATTCGACTGCGGGACGGGTGATGATTGCAGCGCTCTCCTGATAACTTCCATCGGGGCTGCGCCAACGATCCCAAATTCCGGCAAATGCAATCAAGCCATCACCATGAATGAAGAAGGGTTGCTTGGGAGCATACGGTCCCATCTCGGTAGCCCACTCGTAATAACCGCTCGCAGGTATCAAGCAACGGCGGGATGTAAATGCATTTCTGAAAGTCGGCTTCTCGTGCACCGTTTCGGTTCGAGCATTAATGGCTTGTGATTGTGAGCGCAGCGCACTTTGTGCATCTTCTGACCAAGGAGCGATCAACCCCCAAGAGACAGTAGCGAGTTCACGCTGGGCTTCGCGATTATCGCGCACGATATAAATATCACGCGTCGGTGTGATGTTCCAGTCGGCGGGTAGAACCGGGCCTACATAACCAGTGATGATCTCAAAGGCATCCATCAGCTCATTCTGGCTGGCGCTGAGGGCATATCGACCGCACATGAGCGTAAAGGTATCTCAGGTAGGCTTACCGTATGACGAATTTGTGGCGCGCTCCCTACCGGGGGAACCTCCCGGTAAAAGCGACGCTCACAATTCCTGGCTCCAAATCTGTGACAAACCGGGCTTTGATCTTGGCCGCGCTCTGCGATTCACCATCAGTTCTGCGCCGTCCGCTCCACTCTCGTGACTCCGCCTTGATGATCGCTGGCTTAAAGGCAATTGGGGTCGGGATTGAAACCGCAGCCAATGGTGATCTGACTATTACTCCGGCTCCACTCTTTGGCCCAGCTTCTGTCGATGTCGGCAACGCCGGAACGGTGATGCGCTTTCTGCCGCCGGTAGCTGCAATGGCCAGGGGGATTATTCATTTTGATGGCGATGCCAGATCGCACGAACGTCCGCTCGGTCCTGTCATCAAAGCGCTCGAAGCCTTAGGTGTTTCGATTGAGCATGGTGGCCGCTATTCATTGCCGATGACCATCAACGCCAATGGGCAGCTGCGCGGTGGCACCGTTGAAGTAGATGCAACTTTGTCGAGCCAATTCATCTCGGCGCTCTTGCTGGTAGCTCCTGCCACTAAAGAGGGAGTCACCGTTAAGCACGTTGGTACTTCGCTACCTTCGCTTCCCCATATTGAAATGACTATCGCCATGCTCCGCGAAAAGGGTGTCGAAGTAGTTATCGGCCACAATGAGTGGACCGCAAAACCCGCGATCATGCACGGGACAGATTCAGTCATTGAGCCAGATCTCTCTAACGCAGCGCCATTTATGGGCGCGGCAATGATCAGTGGTGGCACCGTTGTTATTCGCGATTGGCCCCGATCGACAACGCAACCTGGCGATGATCTCCGCGATATCTTCACCCAGATGGGTGCACACGTTGAATTCCACGGCGATGATTTAGCCATTACCGGAGGTGCGATTCATGGCGTCGATATCGATCTGCATGATGTTGGTGAATTAACTCCATCGATCGCAGCGCTCTGCGTCTTTGCGGATTCCCCTTCTTACCTACGCGGCATCGCTCACTTGCGCACGCACGAAACCGATCGTTTGGCGGCGCTGGCCACCGAGATAAATAATTTGGGTGGCGAAGTCATCGAAGAGCCTTCTGCGCTGCGCATAATTCCGAAGCCATTGCACGCTGGCACTTTTCATACTTATGACGATCATCGCTTGGCAACGGCTGGCGCCATGATTGGGCTACGCATCGATGGAATCGATGTAGAAAATATTGAGACAACGCGCAAGACCCTCCCCGATTTTCCGGGGGCCTGGGCCGAACTTTTGAATGGAAATCAATGACCCCTCGCGAACTCGATGAAGATGACGTTCGGATCCGTCCGAAGCGTTCTTCCCGCCCGCGAACTAAAGATCGTCCCGATTATTCTGCAGCCGAACTCGCTCGCATCATCGCAGTAGATCGCGGTCGCAGCGCCGCTCTCATTGAAAATACCGGTGTTGTGGTTACCGCCATGAAGGCGCGCGAACTGGGTAAGAAATCAGTCGTGGTCGGAGATATCGTGCGCATCGTTGGAGATACCTCGGGCAAGGTGGATACTTTAGCTCGCATAGTCGCAGTAGAGCCGCGCATCAACGAATTGACTCGTACCGTGGAAGATGACGCAGGCATGGAAAGGATGATCGTCGCCAATGTAGATCAGATCGGAATTGTTTTAGCGGCAGCCAGCCCCGAGCCGCGTCACGGCTTCGTTGACCGTGCGCTAGTAGTTGCATTCGATCAACGCATTAAGCCATTGATCATTATGACGAAGTGCGATCTGGCAGATCCGTCAGAATTCTTGGAACCATATAAAGACCTCGAGGTGGAGTCGATCCAGATTCAACGCGGTGGGGATCTCACCGCTCTGCACAACGCCTTAGCAGGCAAGCGCAGCGTTTTGCTCGGACATTCGGGGGTTGGTAAATCCACTCTGGTAAACGCCCTCGTCGAAACGGCGAATCGGGCAACAGGAGATGTCAATGATGTCACTGGTCGCGGCCGCCACACTTCATCGAGCGCCATCGCCTTAGAGCTCAACGATAAATCTGGGTGGATCATCGATACTCCAGGCGTACGCTCATTTGGACTGGCTCACGTCCAGCGCGACCGAGTAATCGGTGCTTTTCGCGAATTTGCCGAAGCAATCGAGCACTGCCCACGTAACTGCTCGCACGATGAAGCGGAATGTGCTCTCAATTCGTTGATTTCGGAGCCACGTTCCCTCGCTCGGTTAACCAATCTCCGCGGGCTTCTGCGCGAAGGTAAACTGAATTCATGAGAGATTACGCCCAAGACCTTATGCTCGCGCACCATCTCGCCGACCTCGCTGATTCGATTTCGAGAGATCGCTATCAATCTCTCGATCTGGTCATTGAAACGAAACCAGATCTGACGCCAGTAACCGATGCAGATAAAGCGGTGGAAACAAAGATCCGCGAAGCGCTGGCTGTATCTCGCCCCGATGATTTAGTTCTCGGCGAAGAATTTGGAGCACCGACGCTTACTCAAGATAGTTATTACTGGGTGATCGATCCGATTGATGGCACCAAGAACTTCTTGCGTGGAATTCCGACCTGGGCCACCTTGATTGCACTCTGCAATCCACAGGGCGAAGTCGTCGCCAGCGTTGTTAGCGCTCCTGCTCTGTACCGTCGTTGGTTCGCTGCTCTGGGCAGCGGGGCCTATATCAGCGAAAACGGTGGAGCCCCACGCCAGATAAAAGTTTCGGGAGTTCGCAATCTCAAAGATGCGTCGCTCTCGTATTCCGATCTCACCGGATGGGGCAGCCGTAAAGCCGCGATGCTCAAGTTGCAAGATGAGATCTGGCGCAGTCGTGGCTTTGGTGATTTCTGGTCCCATATGCTCGTTGCAGAAGGTGCGCTCGATATTGCTGTCGAACCAACGCTAGCGCTCTGGGATATGGCTGCTCTCGACATAATTGTGCGCGAAGCAGGTGGCACATTTACAAACCTTGACGGAGTGCCTGGTCCACACGGGGGCAATGGAGTTTCAAGTAACACTCTGCTCCATAAAGATTTCCTGGGTGCCCTTAATTCATGAAGTTCCTCTGGTTTGGCAAGAAGAAGGTTAAAAAAGAGCTTCGTCTTGAAGTAGAAAAAGAGCGCGAGCCAGAAGAGGTCTACTCGGTCGTTGGCTTTACCTGCGAAACGAATCCAATGGCTGCCGCAAAGAACACACAATTACATTTAGAAGTAATTAATTCCTTAATTTTGTCGGTACTTTCAAAAGCCAACTCCCCTGCTGATGTTGCCGCGCAGGAGTTCTTTCAAGCACACGGGGCAAATCTTCTTCCAGCTGAAGGTTTCACATATAGCGCTGAACGTGGATATAGCTCGCGCGTACTTGATGAAAAGACCCTACGAACCGTCCTGATTGGTCCAGCGCCTGTAATCGCACGTGCTTCGACTCCATTTTGCAGCGTCATAAGCGCCGCTATCGCAGATAACCCACAGGCTTTTGTTGTCGCGGTTGATGGGATTGCTTACGCCAGCTATTCCATCACAAAAGAATTAGTTTAAAGCTCTAGCCAACCAGCTGCAGGAAGTTCATCGGCGCTATCTGGGCCCCAAGTACCTTTGAAGTATGGCGAAAGGTGCGGCTCGTTATTTATAACTCCTTCAACGATACGCCAAGTTTCTAAGACAGAATCAATGTGCGTAAAGCGCATGTGATCTCCAGCCATTGCTGCGCGCAATAAGCGTTCGTATGCCTCTTGACGCTCTCCCAGGGCTGCAGAGAAGTTAACGGTCAACTTCACTGGCTCGGTCTTCAAATGATCACCCGGTGATTTGGCCTGTAGCTCGATATCCACGCCGTCGTTCTTGCCAAGGCGGAAACGAAGCAAGTTAGCCGAACCTTCTTGCGTCTCTGCAAATAAGAGGCGTGGAGGTTGCTTAAATTCAATAATAACTTCCAGGGTGCTTTCCTGAAGGTTCTTTCCGGTGCGCAGATAGAAAGGAACACCAGACCAGCGCCAGTTATCGACATGCATTATTGCGGCCGCATAAGTCTCGGTGGTAGAGCGAGGTGCAACGCCAGCCTCATCGAGATATCCCACATACTGCCCGCGAATTACATTCTCGGGTTTAAGCGCAGCCATAGCGCGAAAGACCTTGAGCTTTTCATCTTCCATTCTGCCCGAAGTAAGATCAGAAGGTGGCTCCATGGCAATAAGTGCGAGTACCTGTAACAAATGATTTTGAAGCACATCGCGGATAGCTCCAACGCCATCGTAGAAGGCTCCGCGGCCCTCGACTCCAAAATCTTCGGCCATAGTGATCTGTACGCTATTGATATAGCGATGGTTCCAGAGCGGCTCCCAGATTGAATTGGCGAATCGGAAGATCAGAATATCTTCAACAGATTCTTTCCCAAGGTAGTGATCGATGCGGTAGATGCGATCTTCGGGGAGCACTGCTTCGAGAACATCTTGCAAGGCGATAGCAGAATGCAGGTCGCGGCCGAAAGGCTTTTCGACAACTAAGCGGCAACGCTCTGTAAGACCGACCTTAGCCAAACCCTGTGTGACATTGCCGAAGAATGCAGGTGGGATAGCAAGATAAATAACTGGGCTCTGTTTATCCTTGAGGGCCTCTGCTAAATCTTCGTACAACTTGGAATCTTCGTAATTACCAACGACAAGTGAAAGGTCATCATCGAGTTGGGCCATGATCTTGGCATCGGGGTTTGGAAAAGCGTTATGAATGGCTTCAAAAGCATTGGAGGCAAATTGCGCGTGATCCCATTTTGTCGAGGCAACCCCAACAACAGGGCAGCGAAGCGAATCATTGAGAGCCATGCTGTAAAGCGCGGGAAATAACTTCTTCTTTGCCAAATCACCCGTCGCTCCAAAGAGGACGAGAACATCGGCGTCTTGTAAATCTACCTTGCGTGCATTCATCTAATTTTTCTTCGCTTCTACGTGGCCGCCGAATTTCTTTCGCATTGCAGAGAGAACCTTATTGGCGTACAGATCATTCCCGCGCGATGAAAAGCGACCCATGAGTGAAGCGCTGAGCACATTGGCAGGAACGCCAGCATCAATAGCGGTTTGTACGGTCCAGCGCCCTTCACCAGAATCGGAGACGGATCCCTCATATCCGGCAAGTTCTGGGTCTTCGGTATAAGCAGTCGCAGTGAGATCGAGCAGCCAGGACGCTACAACAGATCCGCGGCGCCATACTTCGGTGACCTCTTCCATATCAAAGTCGTACTTTGTTTCGACATGATCGCCGACAGCGGTGGGGTGCGCAATCCCCTGTGCTGCTGCGTGAATCAAGTTAAGGCCTTCGGCGTATGCCGCCATGGCGCCGTACTCGATGCCGTTGTGCACCATCTTGATGAAGTGGCCAGAACCAACGGGACCACAATGCAAGAAACCATATTCAGAATTTGCGGGTTCGCCAGTGCGGCCAGGAGTTCGCTCTGCAGATTCGATGCCAGGTGCCATCGCCTTAAAGATCGGCGTGAGGCGATCGACAATGCCTTTTTCGCCACCGATCATAAGTGAATAACCGCGCGCTAACCCATAGACGCCGCCTGATGTTCCGACATCCACGAAGTTGATTCCCTTGGTAGCAAGCCAGGCAGCATTTGCAATGTCATCACGGTAGAAAGTATTACCGCCATCGATGATGGTGGATCCAGGAGCTAGGTGTTCGGCAATCGCATGAATAGTCTGTTGCGTAACTTCTGCAGGCACCATCACCCATACAAACTGTGGATTATCAGTGCTGTTAAATTGCGCGAGATCTGCGAGTGAAGCAAGAGGTGTGAACCCTTCGGCAGCAACGCTCTTGACTGTATCTGGATTAACATCAAAAACGGCGATGCTTACCGGGGTTTGTGCATGAGTCTGGATGCGGCGAGCGATATTTGCCCCCATGCGGCCCAGGCCGACGACCGTTAATTGAATACTGCTCATGCTGATCTCCTATCGGTGAAGCGATCTTAAATTAAATGCTAGATGGTGCCGAGAGGTCGGTGAGGATTTGCAGTTGACCGTGAGGTGAACTCTTCTCCAGAAGTCCGACTGGTCCAGTAGCTATCGACTGCAACGCTGCAGCCTTGCCTTCGCCGAGGGCGAAGATATATGTATGGAGCGAGTTTGCCAGACGTGTGAGTGAGAGGCTGACTCGCAATGGCGGTAACTTAGGAGAATTATGGACCGCGAGTGCCGCGCCCGTGAATACTGGGTCGAAAGTCTGCGGAAAGAGGCTGGCGATATGTCCATCCTCGCCCATGCTGAGAATCACCGTATCAAAGGGTTGCTTCCCCAGCTCTAAGGAAAGTTCGGCGGCGTAGTTGGCCGCGGCACCATCAACATCACCTGTGGCATCTACGCGATGAAAGACAATGTGGGACTTGCTGAGTCCAAAGCCGGCAATCAAAATGGTGTCGCTTCGATCGGGATCATCTTCCGTTGTAAAGCGCTCATCGGAGAACCAGATGTGCAGCATTGAACCTTCGAAGGCGACATTTTCGCGGAGCAATTTGAAAAGGCTTTGGTCGATCGCCTTAGCAATGGTCAAACCAGTGCGTCCACCGGTGATAACAATGTGAGCAGATTTTCTACTCGCCCAAGCATCAGATATCGCAGCGATGACGCCAGACGCGCAAAGACCCACCAAATTTTCAGGTAATGAGTCCTCAAGAAAATTCATTAAAAAAACCCTTCACATACCTCTTTGTTATCCTAGAAGAAATTATACAGGGTGCTGAGCTGCCCAATTTTCAACCTAGATAGAGCTATCCACAGGCTGCAAATACATGCGGTGCCGATGAGCGCCAGAAATTTTAGAATCACAATATGGTTCCGGATTTTCGTCAGCGAAGGAGTTCAAGAAATAATCTATTCCGAGCTAGCGATAAATCGCATGCATTTACTCAAGCCAGTTCAGACGATCCCCACCGGATTGTCTACTTTAAACGACATTTGGAAGATGACCCTTTGGAATCCATGCCGGGGCGAGAATACCTGCGTTCCTGCCCTACTGAAGTAAGAATCAAATTCCAGACCACGTTGATCGCGGTAGCAAAAGGACCTCCAAAAAAATTCACTGGTGGAGGGCGTTGGGCAGCGATGCATGGTGAATTGACAGGATGGTTTGAAGTCAGAGTTGATTTTGCCCGTACTTCACATCACAGGCTCTTTTGTCTTGTTGACACTGAGGCGATCGGTCAATCTCGACCACTCCTTGTAGTAGTTCACGGAGGTACAAAGGCATATGGAACGGTATTTAAGAAGAGATTCTACGACCAACTAACGGAATTGGGTGATGAATACCATTCTCGTAATCCACGTTCAATTGCTTAGTGAATATCTGGGTTCAACGCACGCACCAATTGCTCTCGCTTCTTCTTAGGCAACTCTTCGAGCACAATTCGCATACCTAAAGCTGCCGCTATTTCAGCTAAAGTCCCCAGAGTTGGATTGGGATTTCTGCTGGAAAAGAGCCGGCGCACAGAGGCAGGTTCAACCTCAACTCTTTGGGCTAATTGTGATTTAGAAACCTCTTGTCTTTGCCTAGCAGCGTCTAAGGTATTGACAACTTCATCAATAGTGGCGGTTCGAATTGACTCCAAAAGAAACGATTTCTTATAGTGGGTCCTGCCAAGATCCTTTTCAAGGTCTTTCCAGAACAAATCATTCTCTGCCATAACTTCTACCTCCTGCTTGCCAGCGTGTAACATATAAGATACACCAATATTGCGTGGCCAGGCCGGTGCTATTAACCTCTGTGAATAAAGTAAAAGCGAAAAGGCCTCTAAGTCTTTGCTTAGAAGCCTTTTCTTTAAGTAGCGGGGACAGGATTTGAACCTATGACCTCTGGGTTATGAGCCCAGCGAGCTACCGAGCTGCTCCACCCCGCGTCGGTAGTGCAATCTTATTAGAAAAGCGCCAATAACCCAAAACGAGGCTACTGGCGCTTAACTCAGTACGCGTTGATAGTTACTTTCTACTTTCCTTGCGCAGCAATTGCAGCAGCGATCGCTGCCTTGAGTTGATTCTGCGCCGTTCCATACGCCGCAAAATCACCATTTTTGAGCGCTGCATTCGAAGCGGCGATAGCGGCTTGTGCCGCAGCAAGTGCCTGCTTCAGTGTGGATGTTCCGGTCGTCTTGCCTCCCGGAGTAACAGTTCCGGTGGATGAATTAACTGTCGCACCAGAGTTGCTACCGAAGACTTGATTCAGCGCATCCTGCAGAGTATTTCCGAATCCGATTTGATCACCGAAGGAGACCAAAACTTTCTGCAGAAGTGGGAAGGCCGAAGCGTTGGCGGTTGCTTTCACATAGACCGGCTGCACGTAGAGCAATCCACTGCCAACCGGCAAGGTCAACATATTTCCGAGTACAACGTCGGAACCACCCTGACGCAAAAGCGAGAGCGTCTGCGCGACATCAGGCTTAGCTTCAAAGTTAGAAGCGACCTGTGATGGACCAGAGATATTTGTAGATCGTGGCAATTGCAGAATCGTGATCTTTCCGTAATTTGGACCGGCATCAGAGTTGACTGCAGCAAATGCAGTCAGATTCTGACGACTGCCGCGCGGAACGAATGCGGTCGACAACGAGAAGTTAGATGTAGAAGAACCTGGCAACTGCAAGGTCTGATACGTAGGAGGTTGATTCTGGGCATTGGCGCCAAGTGATGAAGGATCTGACGGAACCTTCCAGAAATCTTGTCCACCGTAATACGCAGCAGCTGTATTGACATGGTAGGTCGTCAACACATCGCGTTGTACTTGGAAGATACCTTCTGGGTAGCGAATATGTTGCAGAAGCGCAGCGCTAATTGCGCTCTTTGGCTGCACGGTACCTGGATAAGCCTTGCTCCATGTCTTCAAGACTGGATCAGTGGTATCCCATTGGTACAAGGTGACCGTTCCGTCATATGCATCTACGGTCGCTTTAACCGAGTTACGAATGTAGTTCACATTCATATCCGGCAGTGCAGTTACAGTCGAAGAGTTGGCTGTCACGGAATTGGAGGATGCCGTAGCAAGATTCTCTACCGCTGAATATGGATAACCGGAAGAAGTGGTGTAGCCGTCGACGATCCAGAGAACCTTTCCGTTGACGACCGCTGGATAGATATTTCCATCGAGGGTCAACCACGGAGCAACTTTCTGTACCCGCTCTGCTGGAGAGCGGTTGTAAAGAATCTTCGAATCTGTATTGATCAAGTTAGAGAGCAGAATCTGCTGATCTTTATATTTGATTGCAAAGAGCAGGCGCGTAAGCATGCTTCCCATCGGGACGCCGCCCTTACCCGCATAGGTGTAGTTCTGTTGGCCGTTAGCCTGCGTGTCATCGGGATAATCCAACTCGTTAGGAGTGCTCTTTCCAGAGCCGCCGACGATGGAATATCCGGGAACATTCTCACCGAAGTAGACGCGTGGTTGGAATGCACCTAACCCCTTTGATGGCGGAATATTGCCAACGGTAAAGCTGGGCTTTCCATCTGCATCGACAACATTTGTTGGCGAAGCGACGAAACCGAAACCATGGGTGTAAACGAGATGGTCGTTAATCCAGTTCTGTGCCGGTGATCCGGCAATATTGAGTTCGCGTACTGCTACAACAACATCTTGCTTCTTGCCATTGATCGTATAGCGGTCAACATCAAGTGCATCCGGGAAGGTGTAGTACGGCTTAATCTGCTGTAACTGGCGGAACGTCGGAGATAAGACATCTGGATCGAGCAAACGCGCATTGGAAATATTCGATGTGTCTTTTGCTAGTTGACCAGGTTGCGTAGAAATGACCGCTGGATAATCTTTAACGGTGATATTCGATAGCCCATAAGCAGCGCGAGTCGCGTTGATGTTGCGCTGAATATACGGGGCCTCTTTATTCGATTCACTGGGCTTTACCGTGAATTGTTGAATAAAAGCTGGGTAAATTCCCGCGATCAAGAGCGATGAGACAACCATGAGAACTACGCCAGCTGCTGGAAGCACCCAAGAACGGCGAATAATATTTGCAAAGAAGAGCAGGGCGCAGATGACTGCAATACCGGCGAGAATCGACTTCGCGGGCAAGAGCGCATTGACATCTGTGTAACCCAGACCAGTAAAGAGGCTGCCTTGATGGAGCGCTAAATCATAACGATCGAACCAATAGGCAACTGCTTTGATTAGAACCAGCACACCAAGAAGTACCGAAAGTTGAACGCGTGCTGCGACAGTAGTCCGGTCATGGCTTACCTGAGGGCGAATTCCGCCATAGACGTAATGAATTCCCACTGTTGCGATCAAGGTAATCAAAATAGTTGAGATAGCCCATTTAATGAGGGATTCGTACATCGGTAGCTTGAAAGCAAAGAAAGAGATATCGAGGTGGAATTGAGGATCTTTGGTCCCAAAGGTGGTGGAGTTCTTGAATTGCAACCATGTCTGCCACAGCTTGGAACCAGATGTTCCTGCGAACCAGAAGAGGACTACTGCAATTCCGGCGGTTACATAACGCTTGATTGGCTCAATCTGGCCGCGATAACGCTCCAAATTATCGGCTTCAATAGTGACTGGCACATAGATCGGACGGCGGCGATATGCCAGCACAATGTTCGATGTAATAAAGAGTGAAGTGACAACGCCAAAGGCGATAAATAGTTCTACCTTGGTGAAAAGAGTCTTGCTCCAAACGCTAGTAAAACTAACTGAGCGGAACCATAAGAGATCTGTATAAAAACCAGTGAGGGAAACCAAGATCGCGATGATAACGAGGAGGGCAATGACGACAAAGCCAAAGGGCCCTATCCCCTTTCGCTCGCCCGGCTCCCGAGGGGGACGTGGCGGTCTGACGTTATTGAAGGGGTTATTAGGAAACTGGAAAGAACTCATGGAAATACTCTAGTGCTCGGAATTGGGCTCCCGCAGAGTCTGTTGGAAGTGGTTGAACTTATCGACCGAGCGATTGGTCTCATTATGGAACTTATCTTTGAATTTAGAGGTCCAGACAACATATCCGATCGCAGCACTGACCAGAACGACTGGAACCACCCACCAGATCAGAGCCGCAAAGGCGGTCGACGTCGCTGGCGCGCTGGCAGCTTGGGCGAAGATCGCAGCAAAACGGGTCATGGGTCCACTTTAACCCAGGCGCGAGCCTTTTCCTTCGCCTGCGCGGAAATATAGTCAGAGTAGATATTGTTCACATTCTCATAGGTATCAAGTGGGTTCTCCGGAATGAAGGTAGGCGATCGTGAGCGGTTTTGGATTCTTCCCCAGTGAGGGTTTCTTCAACGCTGGAACGAGTGGTGGCCCAGGTTCGCCAATGCTGCAAACGAATGTCATGCGCGATGCCGCCCGTAAGTTCTTAGCGACACACAACGATCTCCCAGTTGGGCGCGAGGATGCCCGCAAGGCGCAAGAGGCGCTTGATATTGCTAATACCTGGATCGAAGAGCAGACCCAATTTCCCGCCACCGTCGCAAATGCAGATGTGGCTTGGAGTCGCAAAGATTGGATCGATCACTCCATCAATGGCTGGCAGAAGTTAGTGGAGCCGCTTGCCGAAGGAATGGTCGAAGCTTTAGGTAAGGTCTTGAAGGAGATGGGGCCATCTGAGATGGGGCCGCAAGAGGGATTTCTGCCGGTCATGCGCGGTTTTATGGGGCAGTTGATTGCCACGCAACTCGGTCAATCGATCGGCACTCTCTCCATCGGATTAACCGGTTCACAGGATGCTGCCATTCCACTCTTTGAAAAGTCTGGCGCTCATTTAATTCCACAAAATATTGCACAATGGGGCGAAGGTTTAGAAATTCCTGAGCAAGAGATAGCTATCTATATAGCGCTACGAGAAGTCGCTGCGCAACGTCTATTTGCACATACTCCGTGGCTGAGCTCTTATGTTCGCGACCTCATTGCGAGTTATGGCAGTGGTATCACCGTCGATATTGAAGCTATTCAAAGCCAAGCTGAGAGTGCGATGAGTTCTGGTGAGCTCGACATAAACAATCCGGAATCAATCACGATGGCAATTAATCAAGGGATGTTCCAACCGGAACAGAGCGATGCACAAACCGCTGCGTTAGCAAAACTAGAAATTACATTTGCGCTCATCGAAGGTTGGATCGATCACGTAACTTCTCTCTCCGCAAAAGATCGTTTGCCATCACTATCGGCCCTGCAAGAGAGTTATCGTCGCTCTCGTATCGAGAGCGCACCAACGCAACAACTCTTTGCGATGCTTTTAGGGTTGCAGATTTCACCACGGTTGACGCGCGAGTGTTCAAATTTTTGGAGTGAGATTTATTTAATAAGCGGTGGCGTCGATGGTGGAACTGCAATTCGTGACCACCGCTGGGAAGATTCTGCGCTCTTGCCAACCGCTGCAGATCTCGCCGATCCGGCTGGATTCTTGGTGAGCACTACGGTTCCGGATGATCTCTCCGGACTGCTCTAAAACCTAACAGAAATAGAAAAGCCAAATCCCCGGCCGCACATCTGATGTCTGCCTTCCCCTTGCCTACATCAAACGGTTATCCGAGGACTTGGTGAGTGAAACCTATGCCAACTCGCCCCAATTTCCAAAAAGAAATGCCACAATTCTCAGCAGAACTTGTTGATAAAACTGTGGAGAAAGGTGGGATACCTCGTGGATACGGTGGATAACTTTCTCCAAATTTCCCTCTTTGGAGATAGCCTCCCCGCCATGGTTAAAGATCCCAAGAGCGGCGATCCCAAGAAGAGCCAGAAATTCCTCCGCGCCAAGCCCCTGCCCGATAACCTTCCAGAATTTCGCGTCATCCGGAGCACGCGGCGCAAGCGCAGCATTAGCGCGCTCCGTCAAAATGGAATAATTGAGATTCATATCCCCGACCGCATGAGCCGCAAAGATGAGTTTGCGATCATCCCCGAGATGATCGAGATAGTCCTACGGCGCGAAGCGAAAAGCCGTTCCAGCGATGCAGCGCTAGCGCAGATGGCCGAAGGCTTGCTTGCGTGCTACCTCCCTGATTTTCATGAGCGTCCCACGGCGATTACCTGGCGCACTATGCGTGAGCGCTGGGGTTCCTGTACGACGAGCGATGGAACTATTCGCATATCGCTACGCCTAAACGGCACTCCTGATTATGTCGTTGAATGTGTTCTCTTCCATGAATTGATCCATCTGCGCGTACCAGGGCATGGCAGTGACTTCTACGACTATCTGGGGCGCTATCCCGAGAAGGCGCGAGCAGAGGCCTTCCTCGAAGGCTTTGAGGCTGGCCTATCGGCTACTCCAGAAGCTGGAGCGAGCGCATAGCGCAAAGTTCGCAAAATCGGACAATTCGCCCATTTTCCCTCTTTAAATGGGAACTTTACGCATAAACGAGCGCCATTTACCCAACATCTCTCTCCACGCGGGGTATCGTGCTCTTGTACGCACGCTCGCTTGGGGAGGCTCCCTACGCTTTGAGCGTGTGGCGAAGAGGAGGGTCATCATGGCTGAAGAATACAAAGGCGAGGCCTACTGCGTTAAGTGCAAAGAGAAGCGTTCCTTCGAAGGTCATGTGAAGGTCTCTGAATCTGGTCGCCGCATGGCGCAGGGCATCTGCCCAGTGTGTGGCACCAAGGTCAACCGCATCTTGGGTAAGGCTTAATACATAGGCTTGCTCGCTCGTTTATAAGATCGCTCCCACTTAACGGCGGGGGCGATTTTTTTATCCCCAATTAGACACACGCACATAATGTCAGAGCGTGATTCACGCCATTCTTCGCAGATGGCAAGAGTGCGCATTGGATTTGATTACCTCAAGCTCAAGAGTGGGGTTGAGCTTGTACCCACCGTAGATGGCTATCGATTGGGACTTCCCACACATGGCCTAGCGCTCTCTGCAGGTCCACACGTGCAGATGGCACGCAGCTTTGATGGGCGGCGCACCATACAAGAAATTGCGCGCGGATTAATGTGCGATATTTCCATGGTCACCCGATTTGCCGATCTTCTGGCCGACCAAGGATTTATAGAGGAACGCCCCGCTCCGCTCACCTTGGACTCCACCGATTTGAGCGAGCAGGTCATTGCGGTGCGTCGAGAAACAGAGCAAGCCCTCCTCACTCATCGAACCGGGGTATCTGATGGTGGCGCTGCAGAATTTCGGGCTCGAGCCGCGACGACGATCTTGATATCGGGCGAGAACCGACTCGCTCGTAACTTATTAGCAGCCCTGCATGCATCTGGGTTTATAAATACTCGCTTAATAAGTCGAGCTCACCTTTCACCGCAGATCACCGGAGCTGATATATGCGGAATCGTCGCGCGCAATAGCGATATCGGAAAGAATCGAAATGAGTTCACCGCAGAGTTGATGCGCGAGGCACGAATTGCTCGTGGAGAGGCGGTTGCTAAGGCACTTCCAGATCTCATTATCTCTACTGGACCCATCGAATGGGATTATGTCCAAAGGTGGTTGAGCGAGGGTTCGCCTCATCTCCATATAAATCCAGCTATCGGTCGCGAAATTGAAGTTGGACCGCTAGTTATTCCAGGGGTAACCCCCTGCTTGCGCTGTGTGACTCTAACCAAGCGCGATAACGGCAGCTCTAGCCGCTATGAATTTATTCGCAGTGAATTACCAAGTGCTGCCACTGCATTTATCTCAGGTCTTATTGCGCTCGCCATTGGCGAATACTGTGCGACAGGTTCAACTCCATTGCGCGCCGCATCTCAGTGGTACGACTTGCTCGAGCCGCTACGCCCGCCAGATATACGACATTGGAACTTTCACCCCAACTGCGGGTGTCAATAAAGCGGTTCATCAATCTCACAATGTCATCTAGCTGGCGAGCGCTTCCTCGTCTGCATCACATTCTGCAGCAACGACTGGGATAACTACCGGAGTCATACGAGGACGCCCAACGGTGCGCTTGGCAGCGACGATCGACCCGTCAACGAACAACTCTCCACCCCATACTCCGCAAGGCTCCTGCCGTGAAAGGGCACCTGCTAAGCAAGCGGCTTGCATCGGACAGCTCGCGCAGAGCGACTTTGCCATTGCTACACGGGCCGGGGCTTCATCGAAGAATAGATCTGCAGCGGAGTTGTGGCAGGGCAGGGAGATATCTCCTGTGACATCACTCAATCCGATCATCTCTCCATCAGCCCATCCGGGGACCAACAGTTCACTAAAGAGAACAGCCATTGTTCTCACCTCCTCTTTCCTTTTTATAACTCTTTGGTTTTTATCTCTCGTTTTACTCTGGGTAAAAG
>Ga0118677_10001222_pt1 | contig 55155 bp, 47 predicted proteins | sample AliMusrvi5mmetaG_FD_86154 | JGI IMG/M metagenome (GOLD analysis project Ga0118677, IMG submission 86154)
TCGGCTGTGAGGCCGCAGGCGTTGCCGCCGCCGATCCGGACGGGTAACAGCGCTTCACCTCGCTGTCGAGAGAGCCGTCGCCCTTCTTTTTGTCGCCCACCGAAATGATGTGCGGGCGGTTGCAGAGCTCGTCGGTGTCGGTGAATCCCGCCATGCCGCAAGACTCGCAGATGTTCTTGAGCCCGCGCATCGCGATATCGACGGCCTCCTGACTCTTGGGGCAGGCCACCGAGAACCACGTCGAGATGTGGCGTTTGGCGAACTGCCCTTCGATCACTTCCCACTCGATGCGCAACTGCTCGGTGCCGTTGTCATTCGGCTTGCACATCTCCGTCTTGACGATGATCGCCGGATACTTTCCGGTAGGCAGGCGGTCGAAGTCTTTCACGTCGCCCGGTACCTGATTGGCGTTGAAGTTTAAGTGTGCCATTTTCCGTTCCTCTTTCTGCCCGGCGTCACCCGGCCGGGCTCGGGATTAACGGGGTTACTTACACCCCTCGGTTAAAAAAACACTCAGCCCATGGCCTTCACGACGGCGTCTTGCCACGCCTGATAGGTCAGAGGCAACTCGTACGGCAGACGGCCGTAGACACCACGACCGCCGCCCGGATGAGCGGGCCGCGCCTGGGTGAACAGGCATCGCTCGCCTGAGCCGAGGGCGTGATAGTCGGGGTTCTTGTCCTTGGGATCTCCGACCGCCTTGACAATCTGCTTGTGGCGGGCGAACAGCACGCAGTCACCCCACTGGATGAACGCTGCAGAGGCCTTCTCATTGAGGTCCCAAACAAACGTGTCGTAGGGCTCATACTGAGGGTCGTTGAACTGCTTGACCTTGACGTGCCCGATCAGGATGCAGCCCATGCCGCATTCGTTTCTGAGCCAGTCCAGCCGCTCCCTGAGTTCCGCCCAGTAGTCGAGCGCCATGATGTAGCCCTTGCCGTAATCCTTCTTCTCGATTGAGTCCCAGCCCTCGCGCTTGCAGACCTTATCCCAGATCAGCGGTTCAAGCCGCGACGTCGAGTCGATCGCCACGAACTGGTAATCGTGCTTCTCGGTCGCCAGCGTGGTGAGCGCGGCCAGAACGTCGTCGAACGTCTGGGCCGTGGGGAACTTGGCACACGTCATGTCATCCGCGCCTTCCTCTCCCTTGACGGGCAACAGGACTACTTTGGGCGCGTTGGCTCCCCAGGTGGTCTTGCCGACCTTGGGCGTGCCCAACAGGATGATGCGGGGCGGCAGGTGCCGCGCCTCGCTGGAAACATCTGACAGGTTGAAAGCCATGGTTAGGCTCCCTTCTTTGATTTGTCTTTGATCGCCTCGGCCGCTTCGGCGTCGAGGTCGCGCTTGTTGATGTTGAAGAGCCACAACGCCTGTGTGACTGCCTCATCGTAGTAGGGCCCGCAGTCGGTGATTGTCGGATAGTTCATCCGGGCAATCAGAACCGGCGCCACGCGGCCCCACAGCTTCACCTTGACATCTTCGTCGGGCTGAGACTCGATGCCGTCCCATTCCTTGGCTTTGTGCCACGAGGATGAATGCTCAGTTCCTGTCAAGGCCACCGTCTGCAGGATGACGCTGTCATTGAACAAAAGGAACGGGTTATCGAGCGAGCCTTTTTGGCGGCTCGCGTCGATCATGTCGCGCACTTTGCGGATGACCCACGCCTGCCGCTTCTCGGCAAGGCTCGGTTGCTTGGAGCCCGACGTTACCGGCTCGCCGCGCTCTTTCGCGGCCTTTTTGTCGGCGGCGCTCGCCACCCAAAGAACCTTGCCCGCGGCATCTCCGTCTGTGATAAGCACGGGTATGCTATGGTCTTTATCCTTGCGTCCCTTGGTGTTGGGGAGCTGATCGTAACGGTACTGGTCGCCCGTTGCGGTTTTAATCTCGCCGTGCTTGGCTTTGAGTTCGGCTTTCAGCTCTTCGACCATCGCGGCCTTGCGCTGCTCCCAGCAGGGCTTGTCGAGACACAGCGCGTTCTCTCCGACCTCGCCCTCTTCGAACAGATCGGCGCGGGCATCGCTGCAGCGGTCACAGTTGGCGCACCACTCGGGATGCTTCTTTGCCCACGGCGCCGTGCTCAGTTTCATCGTGAGGTCGCTGAGATGGCGCTTAAGACGTTCGACATCGCCTCCGCTGGCGAACAACTCATTGCGGTACCATGCGGCGTCGATCTGCTTAAACAGGTCATCTTGTGTTTTGACCGGCATTCTCGCGACCTCTTCGAGAAACGCACCGCACAGCCCCACCGCATGCGCTTTGTTGCGCCACTTGGGCGTAAGGGTGCGAAGGTTCGCACGGCGGTAAACCGTCCGCAGGTGCCAACCCGTTTGCTCGGCGACCTCCTCCGCGCTGTAGCCCACTTCAATCAGATCCTCGACGACCTCGGCTTCCTGCATGACGCTCAGATCGGATCGGTGCATATTCTCGATGGCCGTAATCATGTGCGACTGCTTTTCGTCACACTCGACAACATCGCAGGGGATCGGGTCGAGACCGGCCAGCTTGCACGCCTCAAAGCGGCGGTGGCCGGCGAGGATGGTGTAGTAGTCTTTCAGGAACGGCAACCCGGCAGGCGGCACGCGCTCCATGACCACGATGCGCTGAATGAGGCCGACGGCCTTGATGCTCTTCACCAGGTCGGCCACGCTGTCGGGGTCGATCTCTCCGCGCTTATTCCATGCCGCGTGCCCCAGGTTTGAAGCCGGGACGCTGATTTGACGCGTTGTCAATCCCGTGATGATCGGCACGGTGGGCGATGCCGTGGGCTTCGCCTTTTTGGGCTTGGCCTTCTTCACCTTCGGCACCTGGTCGAGGTCGGCCGCAGGGGCGAAAGGTGCGGGCGTGGCCTCGGTCGGCTTGCGCTCGGAAAAGTAGCGGTCATCCCCAAACGGTATTGCGGCACACCGGCCATTGATGGTTGGGCACTCAACAGCGCCCTTGCCCGACTCGAACGCGCACGCATTACACGCCTCAACGTCACCCCCGGCCAATAGCACGTCATACACCTTGTTGTCGCGCAGATCCGTGAAGGTGTCCTTTTCGGCGTTGGCCTCGGGCACCGGCTCAGTGGTCGCACAGACCTTCACGAAGTTAACAATTTCCGGAAGCGCTTTCTCGCACGTCGGCGTTCCTTCCGGATCTGACTCTGGGCAGTCTCCCTGCTCGGCGAAGAAGTGACACCCCTTACACGACACGTCCTTGTCTTTCGACTCGACCACGTTGTATTTCTGGCCGTCCCTTGGATCGGTCCAGATCATGCCGACCGCCAACGCGGGCTGGTCAGCCGCCGGTGTTTCGACCGGCTCCGCTTTCGCTTTTTTCTTCGTTCCCATCGTTCCGTTCCTCCGTTCAAAATTGCCCTACGGCAAACGCTTCTCAACCGCATCGCAGAAATCCCCGAAAGTCTTCATCTGCTCTAACGCATCTTCCGGGATGTCGATGTTCAGATCGAACTCGGCAAACATGACCAACTCGGTCACGTCCAGATCGTCCATGCCCAGGTCATTAGCGAATGACGCTTCGGCCTTCACGACCTCGGGCACGTTGCCCGACTGCTCAACAACCGCCTCGCGCAATCTGCGCTCCAACCCACTGCGTTCCATCGTCATCGTTCTAACCCTCCGTCCTCGGTTCATCTTCTCAATGGCCGGCGTGGCGGTTTGATCTTTGGCACCACGCCGGACACAACAACAAAAAGGAGTCTCAGCGGCTAACCCCACCGGCAATCCCATGCGCCGACGTATCGCCGTGGCTGCGGGTTGGCTGGCTTCGTGCCGTGTGTTTGGGTTACTTCATGGTGCACCTCCTTGGTTAAGATCGGCTCGGCGCATTCGAATGCGGGCAGCATCTCGAAGGTTGTGTATTCGACCAGAGAGGAAAGGTCCGGCTCTGCGGACAAGAACCCGGCCGGTATTGCCATGGCGACCATGACCTCACGCTCCAGCATGGCGATGGTCTCGCACAACACGCGGCTCGGCGGTGGAATCGACAAAAAGACTACGCAGAATTTGAGAGTGTTCATCATGGCTTTCCTCACATCGCGAAAAGGTCGGGCTGTTTGAGATCCACGTCGCACGCAACCGGCGCCAGCCTCACCAGTTCCAATGACCGCTGTTTCCGCAGGTTCACCTTGGGCACCGGCGCGGCTTGCACTGGCGTGGGCTCTATGCACTCTCCCGCGTCACGCCGACGCCGCTCGCGGTACTCGAAGCCGTGCAGCCACCACAACGGCGTGCGCCACTGCGCCCACGTCTCCATGCTGATCGTGTTGCGGTGGCTTACCAGGGCGGGCAGTCCCAGCAGGGACAGTTGCACATAGGTCATGTAGACGCAGGTCGTGTCGATGTCCTCGGCGTATACGCAAAGCTGGGTGGACGGGTTCATGCCCTGCTCGATCGCGGCCTTGTACGCGCCGATCAACTGGACGCCCCCGCCGCATGCCGGGTCATTGACCGTGACGTAGCCGTTTTTCTCGGCGACCTCTTTCATTCCGGCAAAGGTCATCTTGCCCATCATGTCGGCCACACAGGACGGCGTGAAAAATTGGCCCGCTTCGGCGATGGCCATTTCCTGCGACATGTAGACGTGCCCTAAGAAATCATCCCGGCCGTGCTCAAGCGCCTCGACCGTGATCGCCAACAGGTCACCGAACGCGCTGGCGTCGGCCTTGTCGTATTTCCCGATGATGCGCATGTAGTCATCTTCGTGCGCCTGGCTGAATACCATCGAGTTGCTGATCGCGTAGGTGGCCATCGCCAGAAAGTCGCGGAACACGTCCACCTTGCGACTCCGGTGGGCGACCTCTTCAACGCGCCCGACAAACAGCTTCGCGAACTGGTCGCGTGTGTGGCAATCTTCCAGCTGCAGTGGCCTAGCCATTGTCCACCTCGCCCAGCTTGAAAGGCGGGGGGCTCTTCGCCTCCGGGCCGTCCATCCAATCGAGCACGTCTTGCACGTTGAAAACCACCGCGCTGTTGGGCTTGTCTGCGATGGACTTGACCGCCCTGACCTTGTGGTCGTTGAACAGTTTGCGGATTGCATTGTGAGGCAGGCCCGAAAGGGCGGTGATTACCTGCATCCGCGCCCAGACGGGCCGAACCTGCACTATGAACGTCTCGCTCACTTGGCGACTTCCTCCGATGCTTTGGCTCGGCGCTCAGTCCACGCGTGACACACGCCGACCAGCGTTGACCAAAAGAGGGTGGCGACCAAGACGCCTGCGCACACCGCGCAAACTGCGGCTTGCCAGAACTGGGCGCGTTCACGCCGCTGCTCGGGGGTGAGCGCCGTCCAGACAAGTTGGGGCTCGGGCCTCATGGCCGCATCGTCCGCGCCCCACTCTTTCAGATCGGCGATGAGTCCTAGCGCCTGCTTGTGTGTCAGTCCGCATGACTTGTGAGGCTTGCCGTGTGCCTTTGCCGTGACCGTAAACAGTTGGCCGCTCATGCCTTCACCACGCGCTTTTCTCCGGACGTGATGACCACGGGGTAGTGGATCATGCCTTTCGACAGGCAGTCGCGTACGGCGTCGTCAATGGTCTGGACAAAATCCGCATCGAACTCGCCAGCCTCGACTTTGCCGATGGTCTCGATGCGGTAAGCCACGCACCGGCGGAGTTCGCGCACCTGTGACAGTTTGTCAAGCAGCGCCTTTTCATCCTCGGCAAGGGCCGCGTCATACGCCCGGTTGTGCTTGATCCCGTCTAGTCTCTGCTCGGTTGAAAGGAAACTCACCGGGCACCTCCTTCGTTTAGAGCGGGCAGGGGCATCGAGTCAACGCCCATGCGGATCTCGATTGCCCGCGCCGCCTCCTGGTGTGTGCGATGACCGATGCGGATGCCGTCCTTGACCATGTGCCGGTTTTCGATGGCACAGGCGATCCATGTCGCGATCTGCGGCTCGACGTCCAGCTGCAGGGTGTGCCCGATCTCGCGATGGTAGCGGGGGCCGTGGGGCGTCTTGAGCAGCCTCCAACCCGTGTCGCGGACTGCGGGGGCCGGTTTCGGCAGTCTGGTGGCTGCCAGATAGGCGTCTTCGGCCCTCTGGGCCACGCCGGCGAGGTGGATATACTCACGGCGGTGCTGAGGGTTGCCGGTGCGCTTTACGCGCTCTAGTGCCTTGCGCTCATCCCTGCGTGCCGAGTCCATGTGCTCTTTCGCATCTGCTGTTGCGTGATCGACCGTCGATTTGCTATCGTTGCTTCGGCTCATGTGGAACTTACCTTCCCGTGTGCCTTGGCTCGTGTCACGTTTCCGCGTGGCGCGGGCCTCTTTCGTGTTAATGGGTTACTTACACCCCGATCTTAAAAAAACAACCTAAGCGGCAACGCCTTTCTTTCCCCGCTTCGCGCCGGGTTGCTTACACCCTTTTTGCGTAAAAAAAAGAAACGCATCGGTCAGCGATATGCCAATCGCGTCTGCGGTCTTTTCGATCTTGCGGTACATGTCCCTCGGAACCCGCAGGCTCAGAGTCACATTAACCGAGTCATCGCCCCCATCAGGGGCAACCTCAGCCTTTTGTTCTACGGCCTTTTGCAATCTCTTTTTCAATGTCAGCCTCCATTTCTTTCTTGATGATCGCGTAATCCTCCGGCGTCAACTGGACACCTTCGGTTGCTTCCCAAATAACGTGACGGACGTATTTGTTGAATCCCTTCCCCGCTTCCGTCGCAAGCTTCTGCAGTCGGCGATAGGCCGGTCGCGGAACTCTGACGCTCAACACCCTGTTGTCCATGTCTGGTTGGTTTGCCATAGTGCCACCTGTTGCGCTAGTCCCAGGTCAGCGCAAAACCCCTTGGTCTCTTAAAACGTAGCTAAGTTATCACAGGTTGCTTACACCTGTAAACCACAATCGCAAAATATTTTGAGCATGGCAAAACAACGCCCGCGCTGATAAAATCGGACGCATGAAACAAATCGCGATAATGGCATGCGCAACCATTGTGTCTGCCACCTGGGCGCTGGGCCAGTCCGCCGCCGCATCCTTCGAGTTTGTCGGTTTCCGGCTGGGCATGGCAAAGAAGGATCTGGGCGCGATGTCCACGGCCATGCGTCCATGGAAGCCGGTCGGCATGATGGACGCGCGGAAAGACGAGTGGTCGCTGACGCCCGTGAAACTGTCGGCCACGCCGCCGCCCTTCCCGAAACTCTCCGGGATCTACAATGACAAGCCGCTGATCCACGGCATCAAACTGGCGTGGACAAACGGGACGCTCTGCAAGATTACCGTCGAGGGTCCGATGACCCAGTCGCACGCGAAAGCCCGTGACTGGGCCGCTGCAGCTCAAGAGGTGCTGACCGCCTCGCTCGGCAAGCCGGAGATAGAGTGCGAGACGCTGTCCGACCGGACGGGAGAGACCATGCTGGACGCTCTGCGCAAGGCGGGCGCGGTGGGGGCGCTCTGGCCAAACGCCAGCGTCAACGTGTTCCGATGGGCCGATACCGTGGGGTCCGAGGGACTAGCGGGTCGCATCGTTCCATCCTTCGAGGTGAGCACTCAAAAGCTGAACGACATCCCTGCCCCGTGACGCTCTGTCAAACCGATCTCCGCCGAGCCGCCCTTTCCGGGGTGGCTTTTTTGTTGCCCTGCCTTCACGCGTCGAGCCTCTTGCAGGGGACACTTGCCCGACCTGCCCAGGTGTTTACACCACACACCCCCTTTAGGGGGGTGTGGGTAGGTCAGGGCAGGTGCCCAAAATAGGCTCTCCGAAAGCTGGTAAAAAATAGTTCTGTTATTTCTCTTAATGACGTTGACACGCATTAAGAAATATGAGAAGATAGCGCCGTTTTAATGGAACAAGGCAACACGAAACGAGGTAAGAATGAAAAACCCGATCACGATAAACGCAGACGCAGGGCTGGTTACAAAAGAGATCAACGGTTACGTATTCGCAATCCGCTACGCAAAGGGGATGACCGAGGATGAAATCCGCGCATCGCTTAAAAACAACCCGCCTGTCCGGCGTGATTGGAAACCCTTCAACACCTCCGATGGCTGCTTTTGCTAATAACCAAAACCCCGAGCCCGGCCGGGTGGCGCCGGGCAGAAAGAGCAATATGAGCGTAGGCATGAAAGTCGGGATCGAAACAAACAGCCTGGTCAACCACCTCTACTCCCGCATGACCAATGGCCAGCCCGAGCCGACCGCGGGGATGGGCGCGACCATCCTCAAGTGGTCAGACCGAACGGCCGCGACGGTAATCGCATGGGACGGCAACGTCCTGACCATACAGGAGGATGACGCGAAGCGCGTAGACAAGAACGGGATGTCTGATTGTCAGGACTACGAGTACACCCCGAACCCTCACGGATCTACGCACACCTTCCGCCGGAACAAGGCGGGCGGCTGGAAACCCTGCTGGCGCGACTCTGAAACGCGTCGGTGGAGAATGGGCGAGGGCGGTTTGATCGTCGGCCTGCGGCAACAGTATCACGACTATTCATTTTAGAAACCAAACCCGCCGCCCGTCGGTCACCACGGGCAGAAAGCAAACTCCATGAATCAATCAGAATGGGCAAAGGTAAAGGCTGAGTCAGCAATAGGCGACGGCGTTGAGGCGCTAGACAACATGATCCGCATTTTAGAGCGGGCCGGTCAGGAATTCATTCAGGCCAAAAGCCGGTTGATTTCTCTGTCTAGCGAACCCGACATGGCCAGCGAGTCCGGATACAAAGCCGAGGACGTTCTTTCATCGGTGATTAACTACGCCGCTGCGAACATCCTCGGAAACCTCCGCCTCGACCTGGTGGCCGGCGCGGCCGTCAAGATTTCCAAAGCCCGCGAAGACATCAAACACGCCACACAGGAGTAACCGCATGAACTACAAACTGACCACACGTTTTTTCGACAGCGGCAAGGTCGGAGTATCCGCCGTGACCGAAACGTCGGAACCTGTTGGGCAAACCCGCAAACAGGGGAATGCCTGTGATGAATACACCGACATCTGCGCAACACGCGCCGAGGCCGTCGAGCTCCGCAACCAGGCGCTCAACGCCTAAAGGAACCCACCATGAAAAGCAAGCGAGTTCACATCCTGACCTCCGCCGAACGTTGCGCGGAAGCGATCAAGCAGATCCGGCTGATAGACAACGTGGCCTATGAGCACTATGTTCCTATCATGGAATCAATGCGCCACATTCAAGAGCACTTGCGGGATCTGATGACCTATGCCCCAAAATCAACGCATGAAGAACTCCGCTTCATGATGGACTGGTCTCAACGGATTTGCGAGCTAGCCAACCGAATGGAACCGGGATCGTTCCACATCAAAATGGGACATGTGCGGCAAAACGTCTGGGACAAGCTGATTTGGTAGTTCTTAACCCCGATCTGAAACAGCGCTCTAAGTGATCGTTGACACGCATTAACCGAGCGGCTACACTCGCCGCATGAAAAAGAAAGACCTCATGAAATACACCAAACGCGGCAAGCCCCGTGTCCGGGCGACCGGCTCCGGCCCCAAGCCGAAACTGCCAACCGAGAAAGTGCTTTCGAAGCAGATCCGAATCTCGCTTGCCTCCCATGCGCGGCTGACCTCTCTGGCGACCGAGCGCGGCCGGCACATCACCGAACTGGTAGACGAGGCGGTTGAGAAGACTTTTCCGCAGGAAGCGACCGAGTTCTATCAGGCCAATAGGGGCGCTCTATGGCAACCCTAGAAGGTATGTATCATGTATGCATCACGCAAAGCGATTTATAGCGTTCAATGCGTAAAAGCCCGCGATATTTGCAACAACTTACGCTTTTATCTGGGTTCGATTCCCATCGCCCGCTCCATCATCTTGACCGCGTGGCCTGTTCGTGAGACGGGGCACGCGTTTTTTTTGCCAGGAACCCATCCTCGATTTCCACTGGACAGGGCGAGGCGCGGTGCGCTACGCTGACCCAGAAGATGTTCGATAAACGGGGGTTAATTGTTGTCATGAAGGCGAAAGTGGCCGTTGGATTGTGGATGCTTTTGGCGATCGCGCTTTTCGGCAAGCCAGCGCTGTCTGTAGCCCGCGGAGTACCTGCGTCCTTGCCCGAACATCCGGGCAACGTGTGCGTAGAGGGGGAGCGGCTGACGGCGGCGCTGCCAGCGGATTTCAAAGAGGGAATGCGCTGGCAGCTGTGTGACGCCGACGGGCGCAAAGTGGCGCAAGGCGTCTGCGGCAAGGAAACGAAGACGGTTGAAGTTGAATCGCTGCCGGTCGGCTGGTACCGGTTGGAAGGATTCGACGCGGGCGACAAGGCGTGCGCACGGACGACGGCGGCGGTTGTCAAGAGACTGGCTGCGCCGGTCCCCGCCGATTCGCCGGTCTGCATCGATACCGCGAATGCGTGGTTCACGCGCTCCGGCACTGTCGAGAACGATCGCAAGCTGATGGCCGCGTTCGCGAGCTTAGCCGCTTTAGCCGGCGTGAGCGGCGTGCGCGACCGGCTGACGTGGGGCGAAATGGAGCCGGCACCGGGGACGTTTCCGTCGGAAACTCGGTATGACGACTCGGCTCGCATTCTGAGCGATGCAGGCTTGAAGGTGCTGCAGGTTTTCCATAGCACGCCCGGCTGGGCGCGGATGCCTCGGCTGGAGGACGGCGACGGAGGCGGACGCTACCCGCGCGACCTGCGCGACCAATACCGTTTCTGTAAAGCCATGGCCGAGCGCTTCAACGGCACAATCCAAGCTTGGGAGCCGTGGAACGAGGCGAACATCCCCGGTTTCGGCGGACAGCTCATCGACGAAATGTGTTCGCTTCAGAAGGTTTCGTGCCTGGGATTCAAGGCGGGCGACTCGAACCTGACGGTGTGCTGGAACGTCTACGCGGGGTCGGGTACAGCCCTGCACACACAGGGCGTACTGGATAACGCGTGCTGGCCCTATTTCGACACGTATAACATCCACTCGTACAGCGGCGTCGAACAGTATCTGAACGAGTTTGCGGCCGCGCGCCAGGGCGCTTGCGGCAAGCCGCTGTGGATCAGCGAGTGCGGAATACACGTCACTTGGAGTGCCGAACACGGTGACCTCTCTGACGGCGAGGAGGTGCGGCAGGCGCAGTTCGTGCCCAAATCGTATGCGTCGAGCCTGTTCGCGGGCGTGTCACGCCACTATTTTTTCATTCTCGGCAACTACTGCGAGGGAAAAGTCCAGTTCGGCCTGCTGCGTCACGATCTGACGCCGCGCCGCGGATACCTCGCGCTGGCTGCCACGGGACGGCTTCTGGCGGGCGCTCAACCACTGGGGAGGATGACGAACGGCACGATGCGCGCGTACGCCTTCCATGCGCGGCCCGAGGGTGTGGAGCGCGATGTGCTGGTGGCGTGGGCCGACAAAGGCTCCGCGCCGACTGCTTTCGCAAAGGATCTTGCAGTCGAGACGGTATGGGATGTTTATGGACGGAAGCTGGCAGGCGGTTTACCGAAGGAACTTGCCGATGGGCCGGTCATCGCGGTGTTGCCGTCGGGAGAGGCACGAAAATTGAAACTGGACGCGCCGCTTTACGTGACGCCTGCACCCCGGCGGGCGCTTCGTTCGCCGGTGGTCATGCAAGTGGTTTTGCCGCAGTCGCAGACGCGTCTGGATCTTCAGGCGCATCAGGTGGAGGTCAACAGTGAGAACACCGTCCCTGTGGCGGTCTACAATTTGAGCGATGCGCCGGTGGGTGGCACGCTCAAGTCGGACGCGTTGCCTGCGGGGTGGCATGTGACGCTGCCGCCGGGGCGGCTGTTCCTGAGGCCGATGGAGCGGCAGGTGCTGGCACTGAAAGTGACGGTTTCCGCCGAGGCGGGACGGACGGCTATCTTCGGTGCGCCGGTCACGCTGCGCGGCTGTTTCGGCAAGGCTGGCGAGCCTGAATTGTCCTTCCGGCTGGCGTGTGACGCGGGATGTGTCAAGGCCGTGAGCGAAACTCCGGTCGCTTCGGCTGGGCAAAACACGGCATGGAGCGACAACATCGTGGGCGGCTCCCAAATGACGCACGAGGTTCAAGACGGGCGCGTCGTTTTCACGATGGATTTCGGCGAGCAGGATCCGTGGGGATATCCGCGCCTGAAGCTGGCGCCGGGCGAGCGTCCGCCTGCCGGCGCAGACGGGCTGATGGCTGACATTGAGGTGCTTGAGGGCTCGGGCACGCTGCGCGCGCAGTTCCTTGAAGAGAGCGGTTCCACCTATCTGGGCGAAGTGCAGTACGATTTCAAGAAACGCGGTCGTCAGACGGTCGTGGCCTTCTTCGACAAGGCGAACTGGGTCGGCTACTCGCGTCCCGATACCGATGGGAAGCTGACTCCCCCGTCGATCAACGGCGTGCTGATCGGCCTCAACGCCCAGCGGAACAGCCGCGTGCGGCTGGCCATCAGCAATCTGCGGTGGGTGAGGTACTGAGCGGAGGGGGAAAGTGCCGACCTGAGTGCATCGCCTGTAAACGGGCACTCAAGCGCTTCAAGACGTGACTGGTTTCCCGAATGAAGGGCGATCCCATGTAAGGACGCATGAAGGCGCGGCTTGACGGCAACAGTGCCAGTGTTATACATTTCATCAGCGATGTATAACGCGAGGAGGATCGCATATGGCGACGGTGACGGTGTCGGCAAAGGGCTGGGTGGTGATCCCGGCGGAGTATCGCAGGAAGTATAACGTGCGTTCAGGGTCTGAGGTGGAGATCGTGGATTTCGGCGGCGGCCTGAGTCTGGTGCCCTTGTTGCAGCACCCTGTCAGAGAAGCGCAGGGCTTGTTGAAACGCGGCAAAGGTTTGGCGGGCGCTCTGCTTGTGGAGCGAGCCAAGGAGCGCACGCGTGAAGCCGTCCGGTAATTACGTGCTGGATTCTTTTGCGCTGCTGGCTTTCCTGGCGGATGAGCCGGGGGCCGATATCGTGCGCGAAGTCCTTGAGTACGGACAGCGCCATGACGGCAGCGTATGGACATCCGTGATCAGCCTGGGCGAATGCCTGTACATCGTGGAACGGGAACAGGGGCTGTCCGCTGCGCACCGCGCGATTGCCGCCATCAGGCAGTTGCCGGTCAAAGAGGTGCCTGCGGACCGCGAGCGGACGTTTGCCGCCGCTCACATCAAGGCGCAGCGCAAGCTGTCGTTTGCCGATGCCTTCGCGGTCGCACTGGCGCAAGAAAAGTCGGCGACCGTTTTGACGGGCGGTCCCGGGTTCAAACAAGTCGAAGCGCTTGTTTCTGTGCTGTGGCTGCCGAGATAGAGGAAAATGCCTATGGAACCGAACGTGACAGATGGGGCGGTGCTGCGGCGACTGACAGGGCTGTTCGCTGTGTTTGCTGGGGTCTGTTTGCTGGCGGGGGCAAGCCGCATGCGGCCGCCTGGCTGGCAGTTGGCTGGGTTCGGCGATGTGCTCCGCATTCGCGAGGCGCTCTCGATGTTCGTCTTCGCACCTGCGATCAGCGTCCTCTTCTGGCTGATTTACCGGGCGGTTGGACGAGGGAAGGCGTTCCTTGCAGTCGATGTGCTGATGGTGCTGTCGGTCTACTTCATCGCCTGTGGCATGGGGCTGCACGATCCTGCCAACCGCATGGAAGCCGTGTACCGTCAGACGGGCGCGCTATCGCCGGAAGTGCGACGATCGCTGCTTTACCTCGACGACCAGTTAGGGCATTGGGTGTTCTGGGGCGGGTTCGTGCTGGGCACGTGGGTGTTGGGCATTCAGCAGGCGCTGGCGCCTCTGAAGGAGAAGATGGCCTGGCCGTGGCGAACGGGGCTGGGATGTGTCGGCGCGGCGCTGCTGTGGGTGATGTTGACCAACCTGTGGGACGAGTATCCGAAGACGCGGGTGGATCTGTGCGTGATCGCGGCGGCGGCGCTGGTGCCGCTGGCCGTGCAGATGACGGCTTGTCGCCGGGTTGGCCTGTTGCGCTTGCCCGTGCTATTGGTGATCTACCCGGCCTATTTCGGCAGTATTATGGGCACGCTGGTGTGTTGGCTGGTGCGGTACGGGAAGGTGTGAGGGGCACGGCATGCCGTGCCTGTAACGGGAAAAGGAATTTCATATGGCGATTGTAAGCATGACGGGATTCGGGCGCGGCGAGGCGAGCGCGGGCGGGGTGAAGAGCGTAGTGGAACTGAGCACGGTCAACCGCAAGCAGTTCGACTGTAACTTTTCGATGCCGCGCGAGCTGGCGAGTCTGGACTCCAAGCTTCAGGCGCTGGTGCACACCCGCGTGTCGCGCGGGTATGTCAAGGGGCTCGTGTCTGTGACAGCGGCCAGCGCGGATGTCGGCGGCGCGACCGGACTTGATCTGGAAATGATCACGAAGCAGATCGGTGCGTTGCGTGCGGCGGCAGCGAAACTGGGGCTTGCGGATGACCTGACGGCTTCAGCCCTGTTACGCCTTCCCGATGTGTTGCGCCCGAAGGTGATGCCCGACGATCCGCTGGAGCTGTGGCCCTTGATCGAACGGGCGGCGCTGGCTGGTTTGGAGAGTTTGGATGTCATGCGGCGGCGCGAGGGCGCGGCACTTGAGAAAGATCTGCGCGCGCGATTCGCGGCGCTCGAGCGGCACAGCAAGAAGATTGAGGGACTTGCGCCGGCAGTGCCCAAGGCATACCAGGCGGTGTTGGAACGGCGGCTGGCTGAACTGCTGGGTCAGGGCGGCACAGTCGATCCTGCGCTGGTTGCGCGCGAGGTGGCGGTGTTCGCAGACCGTTGCGATGTGAGCGAGGAGCTGACGCGGCTGTCGAGCCACTTTGCGCAGGTGGAGAAGGTGCTGGGTTCGGGTGACGCCTGCGGCCGGACGCTGGACTTCCTGTGTCAGGAATTATTCCGAGAGATCAACACCACGGGGTCGAAGGCGAACGACGCGGAGATTTCGCGGCTGGTGATCGATTTCAAGGCGGGGCTTGAGGCGGCACGCGAGCAAGTGCAGAACGTCGAGTAGGGGGCGGCGCATGCCCATGCGCAGGGATACGCATGGCACATTCTGAATGTGGCACGCCTATCCGTGGGCGTGCGTGACGGGCGCTCACAGCGCGTCATCGAGGTGGGCCTTGCGGTACTGGCCGGGGGAGACGCCGATGATGCGCTTGAAGGTGCGGGTGAAGTGGCTGTGGTCGTAGAAGCCGGTTTCGCAGGCGATGTCCGCGATCGTGCGGTCGGTGGTTTCCAGCAGGGTGCGGGCGGCGGTGATGCGCACGCGCTGGAGGTATTCGTAGGGCGTGGTGCCGAAGATGCGGTTGAAGCGGCGCTCGAACTGGCTCTGTGAGACGCCGGCGAGTTTGGCCAGCTTCTTCACTTCGAGGTTCTGGCCGTAGTGCATGTGGATATGGGCCACCACCTGGGCGAAGCGTCCGTGCCAGCGCGGGGTGTCGCGCAGGCCGTCGACGATGCGGTGGAAGCCGACCACGCCAATGGCCTTGCCCTTCTTATCGTAGACCGGAAACTTGCTGTGGATCATCAGCCGGTCCGAGTGTTCCGGCGCAGGCGCGATTTCATTGATGACCGGAATGCCGGTCGACATGACGGTCTGATCGCCTTTGACGTAGAAGTCGGCGCGGTCGCGCGAAAAGAAGTCATAATCCGTTTTGCCCAAGGTCTGCTGCTCATTGTCAGCGTTGCAGAACTGGCAGGCGCGCGGGTTATTCAGCATGAAGCGCCCTTGGCTGTCCTTCATGAAGAACCCCACGTCCGGCAGAACGTCCAAGAGCTTACGGAAAGACGACAGGTCTCCGATCTGCGCGAGGAAGCGGTTTTGCAGGGTTTTCGGATTCATGCGGATAGTGTACACATATTCAGGACTGCTTTACAAGACGCCGTAAGCGGGAAAGTGTAAATTCAAAACATACAGTGATAAATCGCTTTTGTGAAACGGGGGTAACGCAGCGGACTTGTCCGGGGCGTGACGCATGTCGAAAAGGGGAGGAGATATGAAGATGCGTTTGATGAAAACGGAGAACGCGGGCGCTAACGGGGCGATGAACCGCCGCCAGTTTCTGAAGTGTGCGGCTGCGACCGGTGGGGCGGTAGCCATGCCGTGTATCGTTCCCTCGTCGGCGTTGGGTCGCGACGGAACCGTGGCGCCGAGCAACCGCATTGTGATGGCCGGCATCGGGCTGGGGGGCCGCGGAACCGGGGACCTGAGCAGTTGGATTCTGCCTGATCCGCAGGCGCAGTTCGTGGCCATCTGCGACGTTCGGCGAGAGCGCCGCGACGCCATCAAGGCCATGACCGATAAGAATTACGGCAACACGGACTGCAAGACCTACATCGAGATGACGGACGTGCTGTCGCGCCCGGACATCGACGCGATTCTCACCGCCACCAGCGACCGCCTTCACGCTACCGTCTCTATCCGCGCGATGCGCGCGGGCAAAGACGTCTACACCGAAAAACCAGCCTCGATGACGATCGCCGAAGGCCAGGCCGTGGTCAAGACGGCCAAGCAGTATGGCCGCGTCTACCAGGCCGGCATGCAGCGCCTGAGCGAGGCGAACTTCATCGTCTGCAACGAGCTGCTGCGCTTGGGCCGTTTGGGCGAGGTCAAGACCGTCTACGCGCACCTCGCGCCGTGGGGCAACGTCAACATGAACCGCGAATGGATGCCGGAGCAGCCGCTCCCGGACCCGAAGGAAATCGACTGGGACCGCTGGCTTGGCCCCTGTCCGTGGCGGCCCTTCAATATCGGTTACACCCGTGGCGGCTGGCATGGCCAACACGATTTCTACAGCAGTGTCATCGGCGAGTGGGGGTCGCACACGTTCGCGCAATGCCACGATGCGCTGGGCATGCAGAACACGTCTCCCGTCCATTACCCCTACGTTCCGACGCCGACGGCGGACGGCATGGCGATGACCTTTGCGAACGGTGTGACGATGATCCAAAAACAGGAGGGTTGGCGCGGCACCTGTGGGGTCCGCTACGTCGGCAGCGAGGGCTGGTGCGCCTGCGCCGACGGCTATGCCCGCCCGGAGGTCTCCAACCCCGCGCTGCTGGCCGATTACAACAAGATCCTGCAGGATTACCTCACCCGCACAGGGCATATGGTCGGAACCATGCAAGATTTCTTCAAGTGTATCAAGAACCGCACCGTGACTGTAGCCAACCCCAGCCTCATGCACCGCTCGATGAGCACTGTGCATTGCGCGAACATCGCCCAGTGGCTGAAGCGCGACCTCACCTGGGATCCCATCAAGGAGGAGTTCGTCAACGACGAACAGGCTAACCGGTTCCGTTCCCGCGCGGCCCGTGAGGGCTGGCAGATCGTTTAAAACTTCACCCGATTCGAACCCGTCGATTCGTTCGATTCCATCGAAAAGGCTAATGGTTATGAAAAAAATGCTCTTGACGTTGTTCGCGCTGGGCGTCTGTTGCGGTGCGCGAGCCGAGTTGGACAAAGAAACGCTTCTGAATGAAGGCAAGCTGATCGAAGTCCTGCAGAAGGCGGAGACTTCGGAAAACGACAAGGTCACCGCCTGCCAAAATCTCGGCTGGTGTGGGACTCGTGTGGCGATCGGCCCACTGACCGCGCTCCTTGCGAATGAGAAGCCGATTCTCCGCCACGCTGCGCGCTACGGCTTGGAGATGATTCCCGACCCGGCGGTCGAGGCGGCTTTCTGCGAGGCTGCTGGCCGTCTCACCGGCCCGGCGCTCGTGGGTGTGCTACAGTCGATGGGCAACCGCAGCAACGCGCGTTCGGTCTCCATCCTGAGCGGGCGGATGTCTGACGGCGATAAGAGTGTCGCAGCGGCTGCCATACACGCGCTGGGCAAGCTGGCCACGCCCGAGGCGATGGCTGCGCTCAAGGCCGGTCTCGGCAAAGATTCCTGTGTGGCGGAAGCCTATCTGAATGGCGCGGGAAAAATAGCGTGCGCCGATCCGGCCAAAGCCGCGGCCTATTACGCCGACATCCGGAATGCCAAGGAGAATGTCAGCTCGGGAACGCGCCTAGCTGCCCTTCGCAGTGAAATCGTCGCTGCAGGCAAAGCGGGCTTGGAACTTTGGGGGGACGCCATCTCGAGCGCGGACGCCGACACCGTGGACGCGGCCCTGCGTGCGGTGCTCGACGTGCCGAAGGGCGAGGTCGCGACGCTCGCGTTCGCGTCGGTGCTCGCCAAGGTGCCCGCGGTGCAGGCGCGCTTGGCCACGGCATTGGGGCAGCGTGGCGACAAGGCTGCGGTGCCCGCCCTCGCCGCTCTGGCCAAAGGCGATCATGCCGCCTCGCCGGCCTGCAGCCTCGCCGCTGGCGCCGCGCTGGCGACGCTCAACGATCCCGCCGCTATGCCGCCGCTGCTGGCGCTGGCCAAAAGCGCGGACGCCGCCATCGCGGACGCCGCCAAGAACGAAATTATGGGGTTCGCGGGTAAGGCAGCCGACGATGCCGTGCTGGCGATGATGGCCGACTCCGACGCCGCCGTGCGCCTCTCCGGCATCGACATGGCGCTGCGCCGCCGCATGGCTGTCGCAGTGCCCTCGATGGTGAAGCTGACCGCCGATTCCGACGCGAAGGTTCAGGAGGCGGCCGTCAGGGGTGTGGGCGACCTCGGAACGGACAAAGAGATCCCGTCCCTCCTCGCTGCCATCGCCAAGGCGCCCGAGGGCGAGACAGCCGTCCGTGCGCTGTCTTCCCTCTGTACACGCTACGCGCGGCCCCGCGGCGGCAAGACAGTGATCACGAGCGCGCTCTACGGCAATTTCGAGAACAACCTGTTCAAGGACGTCACCGCCAACGTGCAGAAGCTCGTGGACGCGGGGTCGATCACGATCCAGTCCTCCGGGCGGCTCTGCAAGTGGGACGGATTCAGCGAGGATCCCGCTCCGGGCAAGTCCAAAGCGCTCCGAATGGTCTATACCTTCGACGGTGTCGAGAAGAGCGTGCAGGTGCGCGAAAACGATGCGGTGCACCTGAGCGGAGAGACCTTGCTGCCTGTGGCCATGGATCCGATCAAGGCCGCCTACGACGCGGCACAAGGCTCCGGCAAGCTGGCGCTTTTCAAGGTGCTGATGTCGCTTTCGAACGAGCAGGGGCTCGCAGTCGCCCGCTCTGCCGCAGCGCAGGCCTCTGATGCCGCCCTGCGCGAAGCCGCCATCCGGGCGCTCGTCGAGTGGCGGACGCCCGAGGCGCTCGACGACGCCGCGGCCTTTGCCCAGAGCGCGCCCTCCGATCGCTTAAAGATCCTGGCTCTGCGCGGCTTCGTGCGGCAGTTGGAACTGAGCTTCACTATTCCGGCAGAGAAGCAGATCGCGCGCATCGAACAGGCGCAGGCATGGGCCGTTCGTGACGAGGACAAGGCGTTCCTTGCCGCCGCGCTCAAGGCAGCCCGTCTGTTGATTTCTGAGCAGGGTTTCAAGCCGATGTTCGATGGTCTCAGCCTCAAGCAGTGGAAGGGCGGCGGAGGCTTCTGGCAGGCCAAGGACGGGATCCTGCAGGCGCAAAGCTCCCTCGACAAAGTGTGCAAACAGCAGTGCCATCTCATCTGGACAGGTGGCCAGCCCGGCGACTTTGAAATGCGCTGCGAATTCAAGCTCAGCCCAGAGGCCAATTCCGGCATTCAACTCCGCACGCGCGATCAGGAATTCGGCGACAGCGGTTATCAGGCCGACATGAACGGCGGCGGAAACTACGTCGGCTATCTCTACCATCCCAAGCAGCACCTCGTCGGCGAGCGCGGCGCCAAGGTCACCCTCGCGGCGGACGGGAAGAAGAGCGTCGAGCGTTTCGCCGACGCGAAGGAGCTCGGCGACAAGGTGTTCAAGAAGGACGACTGGAACGAATACGCCGTCATCGCAAAGGGCCCGACGGTCACCCTCTTTGTCAACGGCATGAAGACGTGCGAGCTGACCGATCATCGTCCCGACATGATGCCCAAGAGCGGCTTCATCACCCTGCAGATGCACCCAGGTCCGCCGATGAAGATCCAGTTCCGCAACCTGCGCATCAAGGAATTGAAATAAACACGCCAAGGTGAATAGCCTGAAGGTTGTAAAACTGTTAAATTTAACAAACAACTCGTTAGGAATAAACACGATGAAGACACAAATGGGTCGCCGTTCATTTCTGCATGCCGCCGGGGCGGCGGGCGTGTTCACCATTCTGCCGCGGCGCCTGCTCGCGGGCAGCGGGGAGACACCGCCGAGTGAGACCGTGATCTTCGCTGCGGTCGGCGTGGGCGGTCAGGGGCGGGCCGATCTCAAAGGGCTCGCCGAAGCGGGGCTTGGCAAGATCGTCGCGGTCGCGGATGTCGATCCGCGCAGCATCGCCGCCACGAAGCAATTCCTGCCGGACGTGAAGACGTTCGAGGATTACCGCGAGATGTACGACAAGGTCGGTAAGACGTTCGACGCGGTGTTGATCGCCACGCCCGACCACTGGCACGCGCTGCCCACGATTGACGCCATGCAGCTCGGCAAGCATGTCTACACGGAAAAGCCCATTGCCCGCACGGTCTGGGAGATCCGCAAGATGATGGAGGCGGCGCGGAAATACAACGTGGTCACGCACATGGGCAATCAGGGACACTCGTTTGCGAGTCACCAAACCTTCAAGTCGTGGGTGCGCAAGGGCCTGCTCGGCGAAATCCGCGAGGTGCACACGTGGACGACGATGCGGGTGATGGATTCGAAGAGCAAGATTCCCGAACTGGCCAAGCAGGAGAAAATTCCGGAGGGGCTCAATTGGGAGCGCTGGGTGGGGCCTTCGGAGTTTCACAACTATTCGCCGTTCTTCACGCCGAACCGCTGGCGCGCGTGGACGCCCTATGGCACCGGCAATCCCGGCGACTGGGGGTGCCATCTGCTGGATCCCATCTACGATGCGATGAATCTGCGCAGTCCGCAGCGCATCACGGCCGAGATCGCGCCCGACTGGGATCCCGTGCGAGACCGGCTGGCCTTCCCCAACGCATCGCGCATCCGCTACGAGTATGATCTGTCGAACGGCAAGACGCTGACGATCCTGTGGCACGACGGCGAGTTCTGCAACGAGGTGCCGCGTCCGCCGATGCTGGAGGAGGGGCGCGAGCTGGGCAACAAGATCATCCCCGGCCAGTGGAATGCGGGCGCGGTGGTCTACGGCAGCAAGAATACGCTCAAGTACGGCTCGCATGGCGCGGATGGCTGCCGCGTGATTCCGGAGACCGCGATGCGCGCCATGATCAAGGACATCCGGGAAGAGGAAAAGACCAAACCCAATTTCTGGATGACGCAAATCGGCAGCCACTTCGAGGACTTCACGACGGCTATCAAGATCGGCCGCAAATCCGGCAATCCTTTCGAGACCGCCGGCTATGTCGCCGAGAACGCGGCGCTCGGTGCGATCGCGGTTCGGAATCCCGGCGTCAAGCTGGAATGGGACTGCGAGGCGCTGCGCTTCAAGAATTGCGATGCCGCAAATGAGATGGTCACGCCGATGTACCGCAAAGGGTATGAGTTGAAGGTGTAGGGAAGGCTGCCGACTATAGGCTGTAGGCGAAAGAGTCGATCGAGTCGAAGACATCGAAGGAGTCGAGAACATGAAGAAGAGGGCAATCGCACTGGTGCTGCTGTGTGCGGGGATCGCGCAGGCGGCGGAGGTTCAGAAGGTCCTGTTTCTTGGCAACAGCATCACGCTGCACGGGCCATCGAAAAAGGTCGACTGGTCCGGCAACTGGGGCATGGCGGCCAGTGCCCTGGACAAGGACTATGTGCACCTTGTGACAAAGGGCTTGGCGAAGAAGGATGGGGCTGCGCCTGCGACGCTGGTCAAGAATATTGCGACCTTCGAGAGGCAATACGCCACCAACGATGCGCTGGCTCAACTGACGGATGCCGTTGCGTTCAACGCGGACCTGATCGTTCTCTGCATCGGCGAGAACGTGCCGAACCTCGCGACGGATGCCGCGAAGGCTCAGTTCAAAGGCAGCGTCGTCAAGATGCTGAACGGCGTCCGGGCAGACCGCAAACCCGTCATCGTCGTGCGGAGCTGTTTCTGGGCGAACGCGGCGAAGGACGATGCGCTCAAGCAGGCCTGCGCCGAGGTCGGCGGCGTCTTCGTGGACATCAGCGCGCTCTGTAAGGACGAAAAGAACTTCGCGCGTTCGGAACGTCCGTTCAAGAATGCGGGCGTCGGCAATCATCCGGGCGATCAAGGCATGCAGGCCATCGCCGATGCTATTGTGGGGGCGGTTAGGGGAAAGTGACGAGTTGGCTGTTGCGACAGGGACGGACGGCCTCGCCCGTCCGGACAAGCGGGCCGCTTTTCCTTGCCTGTCCGCGCTGAAAAAATCGGGAGTAACATGCAAAAGATATCCACGTATGGTGCGGTGGCGCTGATAGTGCCTGCCCTCTTTTCGGCGCATCTTGCCCAAGCGCAAGATGCGCAGCCGCGTATGAAACTTGGCGCGTATTACTTTGCGGGGTGGGCCGGCAAGTGTCCCTACGACGATGGTTCGGTGTCGAACGCGTGGGCCAAGGGGATGCCGACGCACTACACCAAGAAGCTGGCGACAGAGTTCGCCGGCCGCACGCCGACCTGGGGTTGGCGCGACGACACGCTGGAACTCATGGAACGTCAGATTGGCCTTGCTGCCGACAACGGGGTGGCCTATTTCTCGTTCTGCTGGTACTGGCATGACAACAAGAAGCCGATCAACGTGAAGGGGATCGAAGACGATCCGAAGCATTTGCCGATGCGGCTGTTCATGCAGGCGAAGAACAACAACCGGATGGAGTTCAGCCTGTTGGTGGCGAACCACGGCGGCTATGAAATCGTCGGCTTAGATGCATGGAAACAGGCGGCGGATTACTGGATCACGCTGTTCAAACATCCGCGCTATCTGCGCGTAGACGGCAAGCCGGTGCTGGTTATCTTTTCGCCGGGTGGTGCCAACAAAGAGGGCTTGGCCTACTTGCAGGAGGCTGCGCGCAAGGCGGGTTTCCCTGGCGTGTCTGTCGCCTGCTGTGGAAACGGCAGGCCGGAGGACGGTTACGCGTTGAAGACGCAATACAACGTAACGCCGAAAGGCTCTTGGACGGATAAAAAGTCAGAAAAGCACACGTATCAGGAGATCGTCGATGCGGACGCTCAGGCGTGGCAGGCCGCACCGGGGCAAGCCTTCATACCGGTGGCGACGCAAGGCTGGGACCGTCGCCCGTGGGAGGCGCCGAACGGAGAAGGGTTCGGCCCGAAGGGCGTGCCGGTTTCTTGGTACTTTGAGAAAGCCACACCCGAGCAGTTCGGCGGCTTGCTGGAGCGCATGGCGCAGTGGATGGCGGCCAACCCGGCGGCCGTGACCAAAGACCGTCTAGCCATCATTTACGCGTGGAACGAAATCGGCGAGGGCGGCTGGCTGGTGCCGTGCAAGGAAGACCCTGACGGCGCATACCTGAAAGCGATCCGCAAGGTTGTTTTCGGAAAATGAAACACTACGAACTAGGGATGCTGGCCTGTTTCTGCGCGTGCGGGGCGATGGCCGCGCAAGTCGAGCTGACGTTCACCTTCAAAGACAAGCACGAGGAGCAGCGGACGGTCGCTGTTGAACCCGACACGAACGGCGTTGTGACGGCTATCGTCAAGCGTAGCGAATTGCCAGCGGGAGTCGAGTGGGTTCAGGTTCTTCCGGATTTTGCCACGGCGAGGATCGGAGAAGACGGCTACTACGTCACGCCGGACGGTTACCTCGGCAGTTTCCGTCTGACGAACAGCGTGTGCACGGTGGCTGGCCCCAGCACCTTCTATGGCCGGAACTTCATGCCGATCTTCGGCATGAAGACTCCGCGAGCGACCTTTGTCGGGATCGTGGCCACGATGCGGTTCGAATACGACCTCAACGTGCGGGCCAAGGGCGGCGTCTATACAATTGCGCCGCGCTTCAAGGTGTCGGGGTTCGTTCCGCCGGACGACATTGTGATCCACTATCATTTGCTCTTCGGCAAGGATGCGGATTATGCAGGCATGGCGCGCGCCTATCGGAACTTCCAGCTTGCGCGCGGTGTTTGCAAGCCGATCCGGGAGCGGATGAAGACGCATCCCGAGCTCGCCTATGCCGCAAAGAGTTTGGAGATCCGCATCCGCCAGGGCTGGAAGCCTGCGCCGAGTCCGGTGCTGGAGCAGACTGCCGCCACAGAGCCGCCGATGAAGGCGGTTGTGACGTTCGAGCGTGTGGGCGAGATTCTGGACGCCCTCGAAAAGGCGGGCGTCAAGCGCGCCGAGATCTGTCTGGTGGGCTGGAATCAGAAAGGCCACGACGGGCGCTGGCCGCAGATTTTCCCGGTCGAGGAAGGTTTGGGTGGCGAGGCGAAGCTCCGGGCGCTGATCAAAAAGGCGCAGCGCATGGGCTATCAGATTGTCGGACACACCAACAGCTCGGATGGCTACAGCATCGCTGATTGCTGGGATCCGGATCTGACGGTGAAGAAGGTGGACGGCACCCCCTTTTCCAACGCGGTCTGGAGCGGCGGTCAGATGTACGCGCTCTGTCCGCAGCGGTCCTGCGAACGCTTCTACCCGCAGGACATCCAGAAGGTCGCGGAGTTGGGATTCCGAGGGCTGCATTACATCGATGTGATCACGATCCTGCCGCCGCCGCGCTGCCAGGACCCGCATCATCCCTGCACCTCCAAAGACAGTGCGCTCTGGTTCGACCGCATTCTTCAGTCCTGCAAGGACAACATCGGCGGTGTCGCCTCCGAGGGTGCGTTCGACTTCGCCTGCGGCAACCTGGACTACGTGCTCTACGTCTATTTCAACGGGCTCTCGGGCAAAAAGAACCCGATGCACGACCGGCTGATTCCGATCTGGCAGCTCGTCTACAACGGCATCATCCTCAACAACCCCTTCACCGAGACTGTAAATCCTTCGGCAAAAGACAGGCTGGCCCAGACGAAGCTGGCCGAATTCAATGGCCGTCCGATCTACTACTTCTACTCGCGCTTCAAGGCGGACAACAAGAACTGGATGGGCGACACAGACCTGACCTGCGCGACAGACGAAGAGCTGGCGCAGGCGGTAGGGTTTGTCAAGAGGGGCTACGACGAGTTCAACGCGCTCGAAGATCTCCAGCTCGAGTTCATGGAGCAGCATGAGCGGCTCGCGCCCGACGTATTTCGCACTGCCTTTTCGAATGGGGCGGAGCTCATTTCCAACTACGGTTCCGATGCCTACGCTCACAAGGGGGAATCGGTCGGGCCGATGAGTTACCGCTTATTCCGGTGATTGTTTATGCGACTACCTGTTTTTGACGCACTGCTGTCGCTGTCACTTCTGACTTCCTGTACGCTCGCCAAGGAAGAGTCGGGGAACAGCTTGACCCGCGTAATGCCGGAGATCATCACCGTTGAGCAGGGCGCAATCCAGAACGCGGGTGCCGGTACGGAAATATGGATGGGCGGCGTCGGCAACGGCGTAACCAACCTCGTTAACTATGCGGTTCGCGTCAGCGCTGCTTCGGCTAACTCCATGATCCGCGTGGGGTGGGACGCCTACGAGACGAACGAGGGCGAGTACTCTTTCGAGAAAATGGACCGGCATTTCGAGGACGGTGTCCGCTACGGGCAGAAGCTCGACATCGGCTGTTTTGTGACGAGCAATGCGGGTACGAAACAGAAGATCGACGGCGCGTACTGCTGTTATCCGGCATATGTGCATGAGGCGATGCAGTGGAGCGGTCAGAAGGACACCGTGAACACGCTGTGGCTGAACAAGACGGACCACTGGGAGCCCAACTTCGAGAATCCGTATTTCTTTGAGCGCTACAACGCGCTGCTGAAGGCTTTTGCGGACTATTTGGAAAAGCCGGTCAAGGCAGGTGAAAAAACGGTTCAGCGCAAAAAACTGGTCCGCTGCATCGAGATGCGCCATTTCGGTTTCTGGGGGGAGGGCGCGTATCCGAAAATGTTGATTCCCTCGAACTCCGCCTGCCTGATCCGCTTCGCGGAGGCCTATGCCAAACATTTTCCAGACATTCGGCTTGTCGTTCCCACCAACGGGATGAGATTTCATCCGATCTATGAGCCGCTCAAGGAGTATCATTTTTTTCTTCTGTCCATTCGGAACTCTGCAGGGCTCACGGGAACGTTCAGGGATAATTGGGGCTGCGACGAGAAGGACTATCAGTCACTGTACTATGCCGCTAACCGCTATGAAAAAGGCGGCGTTAAGCTATACGAGTTGATTCGTGACCGTTGGAAGACTGCGCCCTTGGTGGGCGAGCCAGGAAGATGGGGGCCTACAAAAGCGGGCTTTCATCCGTATTGGGGGTTGCTTGAGCAGGCCAGCTATCTGCATCCGGCGGTCATCCGAAACTGCAATGTCAGCGAAGGGAAGTCCGACACAAACCCCACGGCGTATTCGGTATTCAACGATCCACAGGCGCTGGAAGCCTTTCATCGCATGTACGCCGTCATCGGATTCCGCTACCTTTTCACCGAGGCCAGAATCACACATCGCGAGGGCTCTCTGGATGTGGCGGTCGATTGGCTGAACATCGGGCTCACCCCGACCTATGATGCGTGGAGGATCCGGTACTTCATGAAAGATGAGGCCGGCAAAGAAGTCTGGAACGGCTATTCGACGCTCGACCTGCGAACGGTTTTGCCGGATGAGCGCGCGAAGCCCGGTACGGTCGATGCGGCGAACGTTCAAACGCATATCGACCACTTTGCGAAAGTTCCTAAAGCAGGGAAACTATATCTCCAGATCATTGACCCGGACGGCATTTCTCCGCACATGGCTTTGAGCATCAAGGGACGCAACGAAGAGGGCGCATACGGGTTGACGCCGAAAGCGGGCACAAACTAAAAAGGCCTGAATTCAGGCCAGGGTGGCATGTCTTAAGCAAGGACGGTGCCGATGACGATGGGTACAGCGCAAACAACAGGTCATCCGCTAGCAGGGGCCATGGCCTTCTGCGCCGTTTGTGTTTTCGGTGCTCAAGGACCGGGAGTCGTTCCGCTCGCGCCCGCATTGCCCAAACCCGCTTTCGAGGGCACGCCGGTCGACGTGCGCTCGCCGCACCGCGAGGCATATCGGGGGGATGGTGTGCCACCTTCGCCCCTGCTGGTTCCGGAGGGCACGCGGCTGCTCTCGCACGGTTGTGTGGTCACATGCAATGACAGGGGTGCCAAGAAAGGTGATCTCGCGCTGGTCACGGATGGCGACAAGCAGTTCAGCCCATCCGCCTATCTCGAGCTCGCGCCGGGCGTGCGCTGGATACGGATTGATCTCGGAACGAATGCGGAGATCGATGCGGTCTGCCTCTGGCGCGAACGGCCCGAGCAGTGCGTCTACCGCGACACGGTTGTGCAGGTCTCGAACGACCCCGCATTTGCCGCGGGGATCACGGCGCTTTTCAATAATGATTACGACAACAGTGCGGGGCTGGGCAAGGGCGCCGACAAAGAGTATTATGAAGATCACTTCGGTCGGCGTATCGCAGGGCTGGGCGTGAAGGCGCGCTACGTGCGTATTACCAGCAACGGTAACACCTCCAATCCCTACAGCCACTTCACTGAAGTTGAGGTGTACGGAAGGTAGTCTGCAACAAAGAAAAAGGGGGGCGAGATGGCACATTCGTTTTCACGCCGGGACTTTTTTAAGAGTGCTGCGATGGGTGCGGGAGTTGCTGTTTTGGGCGTACGTGCAGCCGAAACGCAGATTGCAGGGTTCGACGAAACCAATGCGGGTGCCGTCAAAGACGAGGTTTGGAAGCCGGTGTCAGACCGCAAGGTCCGGGTGGGGATCGTCGGTTACGGCGTCTGCAAGTTTGGGGCCGAGTTCGGCTACCAGAATCATCCGAACGTGGAGGTTGTGGCGGCAAGCGACCTGTTTCCCGACCGGTGCGCGGAGCTTGCGAAAGTGACAGGGGCGAAAAAGACCTATGCCTCGTGCGAGGAGATGCTGGCGAAGGACAAGGAGATCGAGGCCATCTATATCGCCACGGACGCGCCGAGCCATGCCCGGCTCTGCATCGCGAGCCTGAAGCGCGGTTTGCACGTGGCTTCGGCCGTGCCGGCGGTCTTCGGTGCTGAACAGCTCGAGTTGGCTGATGAGTTACTTGCGACCGTGAAGCAGACGGGGATGATTTATGCGCTCAACGAGACGACCGCTTTCCGTCCGCAGTGCTACGCCATGCGCGCGATCTATCAGGCGGGTGGGTTCGGCAAGCTGGTCTACACGGAGGGCGAGTACTACCACTACATGGACAAGCACATCGGCTCATACAAAGAGTGGCGCGTCGGCCTGCCGCCGCAGTATTATCCCACGCACTCCAACGCCTTCTACACCTGTGTGACGGGCGGCACCTTCACCGAGGTTTCCTGCTTGGCGATGTCAAGCCTTCTGGCGGACAACCAGCCAGGGAAGAACCGCTACAACAATCTGTTTGCAACGGAGGTTGCGCTTTTCCGCACCAGTGAAGGCGGTATGGCGCGGATGGCTGTGAGCTGGGACATGCCAGGTGCGCACGGCGAAAAGGGGCGGTTGTACGGACAGAAAGGCAGCTTCGAAGAGCGCTATGAGGGGTTGGCCGATGTGTCAAAGGTCTGCCAAGAGAAACCGCCCCTGCCACCCAAGATGTCGGCGGGTGGGCATGGCGGTTCGCACGGTTATCTCACTGCCGATTTCATCACGGCGATTCTGCTCAACCGCAAGCCGTGCGTGGATGTGGCGTGTGCGCTGAACACCACGGTGCCGGGCATCATTGCGCATCAGTCGGCGCTGAAGGGCGGGGAGACGCTCAAGGTCCCGCAGTACAAACTTTAGGAGTAAGGAGGAAGGGAGATCGCATGAAAAAGACCCTGGTGATGACGCTGCTGAGAATGCTGCTAGGCTGGCATTTCCTGTACGAGGGACTGTGGAAACTTGTGCAGCCCGGCGGGTGGTCGGCTGCGGGATATTTGCGCATGAGCAACTGGTTCGCTGCGCCGCTGTTCCACCACATCGCAGAAACGCCGGGGTTGCTGAGGGCCTGCGACCTGATGAACATGTGGGGGCTCACGCTGGTCGGCTTGGGATTGTTTCTCGGCGTGCTGGTCAGGCCGGCGGCATTTTTCGGTTTCGTTCTTCTGGCGTTCTATTACGTCGCGCAGCCGCCGTTCCTCGCGGCGTCTGCCGAGGGCCATTACCTGTGGATCGACCGCAACGCAGTTGAGGCGGCGGCGATGCTGGCGGTCATGCTCCAGCCGTCCTACAGCCTGGGCGAGTATCTGTCCGGCTGGGTGCGCAAGCTGTTGAAGCGGCCGGGCGCCGCCGCAGACGGCGAGGTCGCTTCGCAGAAGCGCCGCGAACTGCTGATGAGCCTCAGTTCGCTGCCGATGCTCGGCGCGTTCAGCTATGCGTTCTTCCGCAAGCACGGCCCGGTCTGGGAACGTGAAAACCTGAAGGCCAAGCCGGATGCCGTGACGAGCGCTACGGTCAAGGCGTTCGACTTCTCGGACATCAAGGATCTGAAGAGGCCGATGGAGAAATATGGGCAAATCGGCAAGCTGAAACTCAGCCGCATGATTCTGGGCGGCAACCTGATGGGCGGATGGGCGCATGCGCGCGACCTCATCTACGTGGACAAACTGGTCAAAGCGTACCATACCGACTGGCGCATTTTCCGAACCTTCCATATGGCTGAGCAGTGCGGCGTGAACGCCATTCTGACCAACCCGGTTCTGATGCGGGTGATCAACGACTACTGGAAGAAGGAAGGCGGCAAGATTCAGTTTATCTCCGACTGCGGGCACCCGGAGGGCCTGATCAAAGGCGCGCAGGTTTCGATGGAGAACGGGGCGTCAGCCGTCTATACCCACGGCGGTGTGTCGGACGGGTGGGCGAAGAACGGCGACGCCAAGAAGTTCGAGGAGACGTTGGCCGCCATGCGCAAACTGGGCGTCCCCGCCGGGATCGGCGCACACCGGCTGGAGACGGTGAAGTTCTGCGTAGAGCACGGAATCGTTCCCGATTTCTGGATGAAGACCTTGCACCATACGAACTACTGGTCCGCGCGCCCCTCGGAAGGGTTCAATGCGAAGGACAATGTTTTCTGCATCGACCCGAACGAGGTGACCGCCTACATGGAGAAGCTGGAGCAGCCCTGGATCGCTTTCAAAACTTTGGCTGCAGGTGCGATCTATCCGAAGGAGGCTTTCCCGTTCGCGTTCAAGAGCGGGGCGGACTTCATCTGCGTTGGGATGTACGACTTCCAGGTCGTCGAAAATGTCAACCTTGTCAACGAGGTGCTGGCAGGAAAGATCGAACGCAAGCGCCCGTGGCGGGCATAGGACGGGTTTCACGTGACCCGAACGTCGGCGTGCGGCTGGACGCTCCTGACCCTATAGCGGAAGTCCGCTGCCTGGTGCGTGTCCTTGCGATGCGAGGGAAGTCGTGATATTCTTCTGCCCATAATTTGATTTTTCAATTGAGCCGAGAAGAAGTGGGGAACGACATGAATTGGTTTTTCCGTGTTGCGCCTTGGGGGCGCGCAGGGTGTGCCGTTGCAGCGGCCGCCGTTTCAACTATGGCGCAGGCGGCGCTGACACAACACGAATTGGCCGAGCTTTCGTCTGCGGGGGCGGTCCGACATGTGAGCGCGTGTGTCTACGTCGGCAAAGAGCCGAAAAGCGCTGAACTCACCGCCGATGTGGCGGGGCTTGACGAAGTGTCACTTGTGACATGGACAGGAGGTGACACATCGCCTTGTGACTATGCGGACTGGGGGGACGCGCGTTTCGAAGGGGACGGCGGCACGGTGTATGTTTCCGACCTGCCCTTGGAGTTTGCGTGGACGTTCGGTGGCGACCAATGGCGCTGCCCCGACTTCCAGCGCACGCAGGTGCGCAAAGACCGGTCGGTTCTTGACACGGCGTTGTCCTGCGGCGGCAAGAGCGTCGCGAAGGGCATCGGCGTGAATGCGCCATCCCTGATCGTGGTGAAGGTTCCCCGGGGCGCGAAGCGGCTGGTCGCCCGCGGGATGATGGACGATGTGGCGGCGATGAACCCGCAAGGCACCAAGGCTTCCGCGCAATTCGTGGTTTTGGCGGGGCTTCCGTGCAAGGGCGTTGCCGAGCTGTTGGATCTGCCGCAGGTGCTGCCGCCGGAGACACGGGCACTGATCGCCTCGCTCGCCGGACGCTGCGACGCCGCGCTGATCCGCGACTACGAGGGGATGTGGAAGAGCCTGCAGTTCGAGATCCGTGTTCTGAAAGGATGCGTCTCCCGCGAGGAGCGCGACAGGCAGGCGTATCAGGGGAGTGCGCTGATCCTGGTTTCAGACCGTGACCCGGCCGATATCGTGGCGCGTCGCACGCGGGCGCTCTGGAACGACTTGTCAGCGTCCGTCGACCTGCAGAAAGAGGGCAAGACACTGGCCGAGTTGGAGCAGGCGGTCCGCGACACTCCGACGACGGACGGTGCGGCACGTTCGGCTCTGTACGTGAAGCTCTGCGCCGTGCGCCGTGTGATCGCTTTTGCGAATCCACTGCTGAAGAAAATCGACCGGCTGACCTTCATCACGCGCGAGGCGCTGCCGCCCGAAGAGTTGAACTTCGGAACGCACATGGTGGATCAGTTCTTCGGGTTTCACGCGACGGTCAAGGGAACGACCCGCGGAAACGGCTTGTATGTCGTCGAAAAGCCGTTTTCGGCGAAACCGCTTGTGCGCAACCTGCTGGAGAATGCGGTGGTGGAGTCGGGGCTCAAGAGTGGCCAGAGGCTAGGCAACGGCGGGTACCTCGGCCCTGACGTCTCGTACGACGGCAAGCAGATCGTGTTCTCCTACACGGACGGCGCTTGGGGCGGCCGCGAGTGGACCGAGCAGAGCGTATTCCATGTTTTTCGGTGCAACGCGGACGGCAGCGGTCTCGTGCAGCTTACGGATGGCCCCCAGAACGATCTCGATCCCTGCTGGTTGCCGAATGGGCGCATCGCCTTCACGTCCGAGCGGCGCCGCGGCTTCGGGCGCTGCCACCCGCGTCCGTCCCCGAATTATACGTTGCATTCGATGTTCGAAGACGGCACGGACATCGTGCGGCTGAGCTCGCATGAGACCAACGAGTGGCAGCCGAGCGTGGACAACAACGGCATGATCCTGTACGCCCGCTGGGACTACGTGGACCGCGGGTTCAGTCAGGCGCACCACCTGTGGACCACCACGCCCGACGGCCGAGACGCGCGCGAGGTGAACGGAAACGAGCATCTGTCGCTGCGCACTGCGCCGATGTTCGTCAGCGACGGGCGCGCGATTCCGGGCTCCGGCAAATATATGGCCGTGGCGGGAGGGCATCACACCGAGGTGCGTGGCTCGCTGATCGTGATCGATCCGTCCGTCCCAGACGACAACGCGATGTCACAGATCAAGCGCTTCACTCCGGATCAGGTGTTGCCGGAGGCGGAAGGCCCGCTCAAGTACGACAAAGCGTCCGGCGCGTATGCCTCGCCGTGGCCGCTGAGCGAGAAGTATGTGCTCTGCGTGTATGACCCGCTGGCTACTGCGCAGTATGGCTATTTCGATTGGCGTGCGCGACGGTATGCGATCACACTGGTGGACGCGTTCGGCAACAAGGAGACGATCTATACGCACCCTGACATTTCGTGTCTCTCGCCCATGCCGCTGCAGGCACGCGCGCGACCGCCGGTGTTGCAGCATCAGACGCTCGTGGGGCGCCCGCGCCTCGAGAACGGGGAGAAGCCGGAGAAGGTGCCGGCGGAGAGGTTGCCCAGGACGGCGCGTGTGGGAGTCGTCAATGTGTACAATAGCCGGTATCCTATGCCGGAAGGTGCGAAGATCAAGGCGTTGCGCATCTGGCAGGTGTTGCCCAAAGTATCTCCGATCGTGAACAAGCCGCGCATCGGGCTGGGCGACCAGAAGGGGGGGCGTCAGTGTTTGGGGACGGTGCCCGTCGAGGCGGACGGCAGCGCGTTCTTTGAAGTGCCCGTGAATGTGCCGGTCTTATTCCATGCGATTGACGAGAAGGGGCTGGCGCTTCAGGGCATGCGCAGCGTGACGTACACGGCCCCAGGCGAGACCCTGATGTGTAACGGCTGCCACGAGCAGCGCGTGGGCGTGGTGCAACAGCGTTCCTCTGCGGCACCGTTGGCGATGCGGCGGGCGCCATCGGTGATCGTGCCCGAGGTGGCAGGGTCGAACCCCTTCAGCTATCCGCGCTTGGTGCAGCCGGTGCTGGACGCCAAGTGTATCGGCTGCCACGGCGAGAAACGCGAAGCCAAAGCTCCTGATCTGCGCAAAGGCGATTATCTGGTCGATAAGGATCTCTTCTTCACCTCGATCCGCAGTCTGGCCAAATATGTGCATCATTACGGCGCATTCATCGAGTGGGACGAGTTCCAGCCACCCTATACGGAGCCGGGCAAGTTCGGCGCGTACGCCTCACCGCTGTATGCGCTGCTGGCCAAGGGGCATCACGACGTCAAGCTGACGGACGAGGAGATGAGGCGGCTGGTGCTCTTCATGGAGTCCAACGCTTCGTTTTTGGGGCACGATCACGATGCGCGTGCTCAGGCTGACGGGTGGGTGATCTATCCGGTGCTGCAGTAGGAAGATGAAGTTGTAGGATGTGGCATGTCCGTCCTTGGGCGTGCGTTGGGTGCTGCAAGCTGAGTGGCTGCGGAGCCTCCCGTGCGCAGGGATGCGCATGGCACGTTCGGCTCATGTGTAGAGAAAAGGGGAGTTCAATGAAGGCTAATGTGGGATGTGTGATCGGTGTGCTGTTGATCGCGTCAGTCGTTCAGGCGGTGGAGGCAACCGCGCGAACGGCGGCTCAACCGAAGGCGGCGGTCACAAACAAGAACGTCGAGGCGTACGCCATCGAGCCGGCGATGAGGGATGTCGCGTACGGCACCCACCCGAAACAAAAGCTGCATTTTTGGAAGGCGGCGTCAGACAAGCCCACGCCCGTTCTTTTCTTTATTCATGGTGGCGGCTGGACCGGTGGAAACCGCTCCAGCGGTTTGGCCGTGCTCCTGCCTGAGATGCTGAAAAACGGCATCTCCGTGGTGTCGGTCGAGTACCGGTTCATTCCCGAGGCGACGGCGGACAAGGTTGTTCCGCCTGTGAAAGGGCCGCTCTCTGATGCGGCGCGGGCGCTGCAGTTCGTGCGCAGCAAGGCTGCCGAGTGGAACATCGACAAGGAGCGCATCGGCGCATCGGGCGGATCGGCTGGAGCCTGCACGAGCCTCTGGCTGGCGTTCCATGGCGATATGGCTGATCCTAAGAGCGCAGACCCCGTTGCGCGCGAATCCACGCGCCTGTGGTGCGCGGCGGTGTCGGCTCCGCAGACGACGCTCGACCCGCAGCAGATGAGAGAGTGGACGCCGAACAGCCGATATGGCGGTCATGCTTTCGGCTTCACCGGCAATAAGGAAAAGAAGCAGTCGCAGTTCGATGAGTTTCTCGCCAACCGCGAAAAGATCCTTCCGTGGATCGCCGAGTACTCGCCTTACGCGCTGGTGACAAAAGACGACTCTCCGGTCGCCCTGTACTTCGGGGCCGCCCCCGCCCTCGGCCAGGAGCAGAAGGACCCGACGCACACGGCGAATTTCGGCCTGAAACTGCAAGAGCACTGCAAGGAAATCGGTGTTCCATGCGAACTTGTTTATTCAGGAGCTCCGGATGTGAAGCATGCCACGGTTCAGGCCTATCTCCTCGACGTGCTTAAGGCGCCACAGGCGAAATGATGCGACTCCGCTTTGCGAGTCTGGCATCTGTTGCGGTTCTGCCTCTGTTTGCGGCAGAACCGCCTGATGTGAGCAAATGGCGGTTGCCGGTTTATGATGACTCGTTCTTCAACGGCCGCACCGTTTGCGGAGGGGAGGCGCTGGACTTCTGGATGCAGACGTCGGCGCGGCGCGCTCATGCTGACGGTAAGCCGGACACGGTTTCGCAGTTTGAACGTCTGCTGGGCGGTGACATCAGCGCTGTCGCCAAAGTCAACGCGGAGATTCAGGGCGAGTGCAAGCGCGTTCTGGCCGATGTCGACGCGTGGCGTAAGAAGAATCCCCACAGCCGCACGCCGTCCTTCTGGATCATCATGGCGCTGCGTGCGCCCGAGAAGGTGACGCCTGAAACCCACCGCATGATCCGTGAGACGCTGAAGGCGTTGGATCTCGGCGACCCGTCGTGCGGGTTCATCAACTGGATGGACTGCAACGGTGCGAACGGTTCGAACGTTCACGGCTACCTCACTTCCTTGGTGTTGGCTCCGGCGCTGATCGACGATGCCAAGTGCCGGAACGCCGGTGAGCAGGCTTTGCGCGCCGAACTCGAGCACATGAACCGTACAGGGGACATGGGAGAGTTCAATTTGCTGGAGAGCCACTGGAACGGTGTGGCCAGTTGGGAGACGTTCAAACGTTACATCCCCGATCCGAGGCTCAGGCGGATGGCGCGGCTCATCTCCGAACGGCTCTGGATCAACCGCTTCCTAACTTGGTCGCCCTCAGTTGAGCGTGTTACGGGTCCGGGCAGCCGCATGGCACCCAGCGAGTGGCTCGGCTGCGACAACGAGCGGATGCTGTTGGCCACTGGAATGACCAAGCCGATCTGGCTCAATTTCTATTTCAACTGGGGGGTGTGGGATCCTCGTGCCAGCCGCAGCAATTGGCCGCTGACACAGACCGAGGCGGCGCTGCCGGATCTGCCCGCGTACTTGCAGGACGTCGCCTGGCACAAAGCCTATCCGAATGAACTCCAGTGTTTCGTTGCCACGAAGCACTGGCGCGCCTACCCGGTCCTGCCGGATCTGCCTCAGGCTGATCCATTCCGGCCGGCGAAGTACGTCAATTATCAGACGCGCCGCTACACGCTCGGCTCGGCCAGTTCGTCGTGGGTCGTGAACACGTGTGTGGTTGCGGCCTCGGCTTGGTGGAACAACAGCCGCAGCCCGAACGCGCCGCTCGGTAGCCCGGAGCGTTTCTGCGTGCTCTACCCGCATTACGTGTTCAACGGGATGAGCGCGCTCGACAAAGGGGAGCTGCATTTCGACACGAACTCCGACCAGCTTGTGAAAGACGACAAAGGCGGCCCCGGAGGGCCGTGGATGCGCGAGTTCATCGATTTCGGACGCGCCGGAACCCTGCAGGACCGCAACACGCTTCTGCTGGCTTACACGGCCAAGCCCGGTACGCATTACGCCAATCTCGTGAAGGAAACAACGCGGCGCGCATCGGCGGCCATGTTCTTGTTCCGCTGGACCGAGGGAACGGACGGGCTCTATGTCAACCGCGAGCCGGTGCGCAGCCTGCCGCGCGAACTCGCACCCGGCGACTGGTGGTTTGTCGAAGACGGCGAGGTCTATGCGGCGGTGCGTCCGCTGGAGGCGACACGTCTGCGCGGCGGCAAGACGGTGTTGGAGAAGCGCACGCGCCACATCGTGCTCTATCAGGACAATGTGGCGGCGAGCGACATCACCGGTATCGCCGACGCCGACTGGGTCAAGGCCCGTTCGGGGTTCGTGGTTGAGATGGGCGACAAGGACGAGTATGGTTCCTTCGCGCAGTTTCAGGACACGATCTTGCCCGGCAAGGTCACGTCGGACGAGGCGGACGGGTATACGCGCCACATCGCTTACGAACGCGGCGACCGCCGGCTCGACCTGCGCTGGCACGGTTACACGGAGGCCTACGGTTCGCGCAAGATCAACGGACATGACGACCCGTGGCCGCGCTTTGCCCAGTCGCCCGAGTTCGCCGTCGGCGACAGCGGAAAACTGTCGGTAAAAGACGCGACGCTTGCGACCTCGGCCCGCAAGACAGCGTGGCTGCTGGCCTGCGGGTCATCGCGCACGTGGGTCGCGTACCAGCCGAATCCGGACGACGCATTGCCAGTCGCGCTGGAGTGCCCCGTCGGACGCCTGGTGTGCGACGGTCTGCCGTGCGGGAAAGTGGCGATCTCTCAAAGGGCTGACGGAAGTGTTCGCATCGACGCCGATGTCGCGTCATTTGCCGCGCGGCTGGAAACCCCCGCTCCACGGGTCGATGCTCGTATCAACGGTGCAGAGGGCTCAGCGGTGAGAGATGGGCAGGGCGTTTGGACGATTCGAGGGAAGTGAGGATGTGATGGTGAAACTGTTTTTTAGACGGTTCTCGCCGGTGTTGTGCGCGGGCTGCTTGCAGGCTTTGAGTGTTTGCGCGGACACGGCACCCTCCGTGCCGCTCGCGCCGGAGGCGGTTGCCGAGATTAAACAGGCAAAGGCGCTGCTGGCCGACTGGGAGAGCTGTGACCCGCAGAGGGGGCAGCGCGCGGTGCGTGTGGTCTACTGGACGCCTGCCGACACGGAGCCGGCACCCCAGTACCGCGAGCGGCTGACGCGGGTTATGAAGTGCGTGCAGGGTTTCTATGCGCGGCAGATGGCGTCCTACGGCTTAGGTTCTCGGACTATCGGCCTTGAACTGGCGCAGGACGGGTTGATCAAATTGCCCGTGGCACGGGGGAGCAAGCCGTTTGACAGTTATGACGTGAAAAGCGGCGGCGAGGTGCGCAAGGATTGCGTAAAGGTGTTGAAGGCTGAGGGCATCGACCCTGACAGCGAGACGGTGGTGATCTTCTGCAACCTCTCCCGCTGGGATCCGGACAAACGAACCATGCGCCAGACGAGCCCCTATTACGCATCAGGGACACACCGGAACGGCACGGCCTGGCAGGTGGATTCGCCGCTGCTGGATCCGGTCTTGCTGCCCAAGACCGAGCCGATGCTGCACGACGGACAATATGGGACTATCTCGGTCGGCCGGTACAACTCGATTTTCGTGGGCGGTGTCGCGCATGAGCTGGGGCATGCGCTGGGCCTGCCGCACTGCAAAGAAACCCCGGAGGAGAAAGCCACACGCGGCTCGGCGCTCATGGGTTCCGGCAACCGCACGCTCGGCGAGGAGCTACGGCATGAAGGGTTGGGGAGCTTTCTCACTTTGCCCCATGCGCTGAAGCTGGCCTCGCACCCGCAGTTCTCCGGCTCAGTCAAGCGCATGGACGACCGCGCCGATGTGACATGGGGAGACTGGTCGCTCAAGGCGTCTGAGAAGAGCATCCTCATGTCGGGACGCATCACGGGGCAGCCGCCCGTCTATCTGGTCATCGGGTATGCGGACCCGGAGGGGCGTGGCGATTACCAATCGACGGTCGGTTGTGCCGTGCCGGACGCCGACGGGCGCTTCGCGCTTGCGATACCGAATCCGAAGGATCACCGCAAGGTGGGCGAGCTGAGAGTGGTGGCTGTTTGCGTCAACGGTGCCTCAACCGCCTACGCCTATGCCGAAGCGCATCCGTCGTTTCCGTTTCGCATGAACGGAGCAGGCGTCGACCTGAGTTCCGCGCAGGCGAAGGTCGAGTTGGACGCGGTTCTGGCCAGGGTCAAGCGCGGCCCGCTTTCCGAAAAGGAGTCCGAAGCGCTTCAGCCTAAGACGCGCGAGATCCTCCGGCGGCAACAGCTTCCCGATAGCGCATCCGGCAAGCCTCAGCCGCAAGACGTGGCGGCCACGAAAGCCGCCGCGCCGCTCTCCGACTGCGCCCCGGTCTCCGCTTCGACCGGCTGGCAGGGCGTTCACTATGACCGGCTGGCGGAAGGGGGCGGCCCCTTGTTGTGCGGGGGCGAGGCCTTCGTGAGCGGACTCTACGCCCATGCGCCTTCGGCGTATGTCTTTCAAGTGGGCAAGCGATGGAAGACGCTTGCGGGCCGCTGCGGCTTGGCGGATGGGCACGCGGGGCCGGTGGAGTTTATTGTTCTTGGCGACGGCCGCGAGCTCTGGCGCTCGGGCACGGTTCAGGCGGGAGCGGCCAAGTCTTTTTCCGTCTCTCTGGCGGGGGTGGACCGGCTGGAACTGAAAACGCAGGTTGCGACTCAGAATGGCAACGGCACCTGGGGCCTATGGCTGGATCCGACGCTGAGTCGGTAACCGTAGCGAAGGGCAGCCGCGTCGGTTAGGCCAAGGCGAGGAGAAAACATGCAGAGAAGAAGAACCCTTGTGAGAGGCTCCGCGATGCTGGTGATGAGTTTGTTCATCCCGTGCCGCGCCCATGCGGGAGGGGATGTGCGGAGCGAGCAACAGACTCTGGAGAACACCTTTCTCCGACGCACTTTTTCGACAGAGAACGGTGTTCTGCGCACGGTTGAAATCACGAACAAACGCACCGGTGTGACCGTCAAGCCCATGGCGGCATCCGAGTTCAAGTTGCGTTTTTCGGAAGGGACGCAGCGGCCGGAAACAGCCTTCACGCTGACGGCGGCGGATTTCCGGGTTGTCAAGGTTGCGTCGCCTGATGGTCGGCTGGCCTATTCGCTTGTTTGTTCCGGGCGACAGATCTCCGTCTTCGTCGAGTACACGCTCGCCGCCGCCGATTTCTATTTGAGAAAGCGACTCAAGGTCACAAGCGATCGGCCTGTGACGCTGGAGCGGATCGATGTCGAGGCGCTGAGCCTGCCGGATGTGTACCCGCCTTACACGGTGCGCGAGATCACAGCCAACGCTTCAGGAAGGTGGAGCCCAGGTCTCGGCCAGCCGCTCTACGGTTCGAAAAGCGCGACGTTCTGGGGCGTCGAGTTTCCCGCTGCGGACAACCGGGTCATCGACGGCGCTATGATGACGGGTTACCTGTGGGGACGGGAACTTGCGGCTGGCAAACCTTACACAACCTATGCGTCTGTGATGGGGGTGGGCGACGATTCCGCGTTTGTCAGGGATACTTTCTTCGAGTACATCGGGCGTGTGCGGGCTCGCCCGCTGCGACTACAGGTGCAGTTCAACTCCTGGTTCGACCGCGGGGGCGGCGTCACGCGCGAGAACTTCCGTGAGAGCGTGGAGAAGATTCATCAGGAACTGGTCCTTGCGCGCGGGTGCCGCCCACTGAGCCGGTATGTCATTGACGACGGCTGGCAGGATGTTCAGGCCGACTGGTCCAATAAGGTTTGGAAGGTGAACGGCAAGTTCGACGCCGACTTCGCCTCCACGCTGGCGGACGTGAAAGCGGCGGATTCGAAACTCGGACTCTGGCTCAGTCCGGGGTGCCTGTTCGGCGCTCAGCAGCAGGTCTCCAGACTGCGAGAAGAGGGCTTCGAAGCGTTGGACAACGGGATGTCGATGGCCGGTCCGAAATACATGGATGCGCTGGAGGCTCGGATGCTGGAGCTGACGCGGCAGGGCGTGGGTTTCTTCAAGCTGGACGGCGTTTTCGGGCATCTGAACCTTCGAAACTTTGAGCTTCATGGCGAGCGGTACGGTATTCCCTCTATGCCCCAGCTTGGCCTCGATGGCTTCGCCAGCGGCGATGCGCGCTTAAACGATCCGAAATACGACGAGCTGAAAATCTACTACCTCACGGTTGGCGCAGAACGGCTGATCCAGATCTTCAAGAAACAGGCGGAAATCAATCCTGATGTCTTTCTTCTGATCTCCAACGGCGCGTGGCTGAGCCCGTGGTGGCTGATGCACGTCGATGCGGTTTGGATGATCAATGCTGGCGACGCGGCAGGCGGCAGCACGCGGACGGCGGAGCTCGCTTACCGCGACGGCTGCTATTATGAGATTTGGCGGCAGCAGAACACCCAGTATCCGCTGTGTTCAGTTTTCAACCATGAGCCCAAGAAACTGAACAGCCAAGAGAGCAAAGAGACGTTCAGGAACTATCTCTACATGAGCCTGTCGCGCGGCACCGGGTTCGTCGAGCTGTACATCAAGCCCGACAAGCTGGCCGCATACGACTGGGATGTGCTTGCGGAAGGGCTGCAATGGGCGTACGAGGTTTTCCCGGCGTTTCAACGTGCGCGGATGCATGGCGGCAGCCCCAAGTCAGGCGAGGTATATGGCTACACGGCGTGGCAGCGCGAACAGGGTTATGTTACAGCCCACAATCCGTCCGACAAGCCTCAGGTGTACACCTTCAAGTTGGACCGTGCCTTCGGATTGACGCCCGGCGGAGGCATGTTCCACGTGAGTTCCCCGATCGACGGCTGTGCGCGCGGCATTCCCGAGGTTGTTTACGCCGGCGATACGCTGACTTTGGCGATGGTTCCGCATGAGATCCGCGTCCTCAATTTCACCACGCAGCCGAAAGAGTGGCTGGCGCTCAAGAAGTTGCAAAGCCGAACGGCCGACGACTTCAAACCCGCCCCCGTCCCCGTTTCGATTCCCGTAAAGGATCACCCGGTTCTCGGCGTGTGGGCCTACACCGCGGGCGGCAGCGCCTACACGCGGGAGTTCACCCGGGCGGGACTCTGTCTGCTACGGCAAGGCGCCGCGTTGATATGGACCAAGCCGTTCACTGTCACCAGCACCAACTCGCTGCTAGTGGAGGGGCAGTTCAGACACCAGCTCGAGCCAGACGGGACGCTGAAGATAGAAGGACACTACACGGCGCGGAGGGCGAAATGACGCGGTTCGGATGGGCGATCTGTCTTCTCTTGCCGTTGGCCGTGCGAGCGGCGACGAAGGAGCTTCTGTCCTTCAGCGACCCTTCGCCGCAGCGCTACGAGCTGAGCGCCCGTGCGAGCCAGCTTGACCCGCGAGCGCGTCCACATCCCGAAATCGGGTTTGTTTTCGAAAAGGACGGCAAGCCTGCTGACGTCGAGAACGCTTCCGTGGACACGCGCGTCCAGCCACAAGGCAGGCTGGTCATCTGGCTCATGGGCGCCAGCGCGCCGCTGTTCGAGCGACTGAACAGCTACGGGCTGCACGCCATCCGGGTACACTACGCCAATGGCTGGTTCGCGCAGTTCGGCAAGGAGCCGCCGCCTGCGGACGAGCAGTATCTCGGAAAGATCCGGCTCGAAGCCGCGACCGGTGAGGACTTCAGCGACGCGGTGAGCATTCCGAAGCCGGACGGCATGATGGAGCGCGCGCTGCAATTCGTGAAGTGGCTCGCAAAAGAGAACCCGCAGGGCCGTTGGGAGTATTTTCTGTCGGACAATCGGCAGTCGCTGCGCTGGGAGCGGGTGATCATGGCGGGTGCGTCGCACGGTGCGACGACGGCAGCGCGTTTCGCCAAGTACCAGCGTGTGGACCGGGTGGTGATGTTCTGCGGGCCTCGCGATCAGTATGAGCAGTGGCAGGCCTTGCCCTCTGCCACGCCTGCGAACCGGTTTTTCGGATTCAGCCACGTGCTCGACGGCGGATGGACTGGACATCATTACGACCGCTCGTGGGAATTGATGGGCTTGCAGCAGTTCGGCCCCATCGTAGACGTTGATCATGCGCCGCAGCCCTATGGCAATACTCGTCGCCTCGTCACTGCCGCCGATGTGAAAGGTGACACCAAGCGCGCACACAGCTGTGTCACGCCCGGCGGGGCGGCCGTGAAAGATGCTTCGGGGCAATGTGCCCATGAGGCGGCGTGGCGCTATCTGTTCACGCATCCCGTCGAGCACGCCGGACAGCCAGTGCCGCCTGATCCAGCGGTTCCGAAAGAGCGGAGACAGCAGGTGAAGCAACGAGAGGAAGGCAATAAATGAGAGGTCACCAGATTCGTGCCGTCATTGCTCTGGCAACGGCGGCCTTCAGTGTGCATGCCGCTGAGGATGTTGCCAAACGCCCGAACATCCTGTTCGTGCTTTCGGATGATCACAGCTATCCGTACCTGCACTGTTACGGTGCGACGGAGATGAAGACGCCGAATTTGGACCGGCTCGCGGCGGAGGGCATCAAGTTTCACCGCATGTTCACGACCGCGCCTCAGTGCGTGCCGTCGCGGGCGTCGATCATGACGGGCCGCTCGCCGGTGGCCTGCCGCATCACACGCTTCAGCTCGCCGCTGCCGCGCGAAGAGATCACGTTTCCGGAGATTCTCCGCAAAGAGGGCGGCTATTTCGTCGGCGTGCTGGGGCGAACCTACCACCTCGATGGGTCGGGCCGGGGTCCGGATGTCAGCGATCAGGTCTTTGAGGAGCACCACCTCAAGACATTTCCCGAGCGCTTCGACTACGTGGATGCGACGGGACAGGAGAACGTGCCCATGCGTATGAAGGAGTTTTTCAACCAAAGGCCGAATGAGAAACCCTATTTCCTTTGGGTGAACTTCAGCGACCCGCACCATCCGTGGAACACGGGCAAGAATCCTCCCGACCCTGCAAAGGTGCGGGTGCCCGGTTATCTTCCTGATCTGCCCGGCGTGCGCGGCGACCTGTCGCGATACGAAGGCGAGATCGAACACGCGGACGGCGATTTTCAGACGGTGCTCGACATCGTCAAAGAGCGGGCGGGGCTCGAGAACACGCTGGTGATTTTCATGGGCGACAACGGCATGGCCTTTCCTAGCGGAAAAGGCTGTCTGCACGATCCAGGCTTGAACGTGCCGCTTTTGGCGTGGTGGCCAGGCGTGATCAAGCCGGGAGGCGAATCGCGCGCGCTGGTCTCCGGCGAGGATATCGCGCCGACCTGCCTTGAAGCGGCGGGCATGAAGGTTCCCGGCCGGATCAGCGGCGTGAGCTTTCTCCCGGTGTTGCGGGGAGAGGCCTTTCCAGCCGAGCGCAAATTCATCTTTGGCGAGCGCGGCCCGCACGGCGGGGCAACCTTCAACGAGCACACGACGGCGAATGGTGTGGACTACAGCCGCTGCGTGCGCAGCGGTCGCTTCAAGCTGATCTATAACATTACGCCCAATTTGATCTATTTGCCCGTGGACAGCACGGGTGATCCTGGGTGGAGAGAGATGGCGAAGGCTCATGAGAATAAGAATCTCGCCACCGAGTTCGAGACACTATATTTCACGAGCCCGCGTCCCGTTTATGAGCTCTACGACTTGGAAAGCGACCCGGACGAGCTAATCAATATTTATGGGCGCAAAGAGCTGCTGGATGTGGCGCTCGAACTCAAAGAGGCGCTTCAGCGGAAGATGATTCTCGACTTCGACTACCTGCCGCTGCCGATCGCCAGCGATCCGAAAAAGGTGCAAGCTAAAGAGGCGAACAAAGTGAGCCCGGAACGCGAGCAACTGTTTGAGAAACTGGATGCCAATCACGACGGCAAACTGGATAAGGTGGAGTTCACGGCGAACCGTGACCCCGAAGAGGCTGCCGCTTGGTTCGCGGCTCGCGACACGGATGGCGATGGATTCGTGAGTCGGCAGGAGTTCATCCGTGCCGCTGTGCCGAATCCGCCGAAGTTAAAAAAGGCGAAGAAATGATGGAGTTTTTTATGACGGTTGAAAAGTCTCTGTGGCGTGGGCATCGTACCCATGATGGACACGGGCGAGACGCCCGTGCCACGCTTGTTTTAACGTTCGCTTGCATGACACTATCCTTCGGTGGCTTTGCCTCCGAAGCCGTGTCCGGAGACCCCTTCGCGCCGTATCTCGACGGCAAAGCGCCCGCGATTCTTCGCGAGGTCTCCTATACAAACGCGCCTGTGGCAGGTGTGGCCGTGCGGCAGGTCGTCTTCCGGTTGCGCGACGACGCGGAAGCCTTCGCCATCATCGCCACGCCCATGACGCAAGGAAAACACCCCGGCATGCTGGTGTTGCACGGAGGCGGAGGCTGCGCGGAGACAGAGAAGGCCATCGCCTGGGCGCAGCGCGGCTATGTTGCGGTCGCGCCCGACCTGCCGGGCATCGGCGAACCCAAAAAACTCGTTAATAGCAAAGGCCGCTGGAGTGGAATGAAATACGGAGAGGGGCGCTATGTGGCGAACCCGGATGTCAAAGCGAGCCTGCTCTTCGATGCGGTGTTGAGCGCGATGAAGTCGCTCGATTTGCTTCGCGCCCAGCCGGAGGTGGACGCGTCACGCATGGGCGTAGTTGGCATCTCATGGGGCGGCTATATGACCACCATGGTCTGCGGGCTTGCCGGCGATCAGGTCCGAGCGGGTTTCGCGGTGTTCGGCTGCGGGTTTTACGAATTGACCTCCCAGCAGCCGGCGCTTCTGAAAATGCCCGTCGCAGAGCGTGAACAGTGGATGAAGTGGTTGGATGCGGGGCGCCGTGCGCCAGGGATCAAAGCTGCATTCTTTACCGCCGGTGCTGCGAACGATTTCTTCTACTGGCCGCGTGCGGTGCAGGCCACGCTCGATGCGATCCCGGGCGAGAAGAACCATTTGTATGCGCCGAACGCGAACCATAAGACGCCGTTGCCCGGCGGCACGGTGTTTCCGAAAGAGAAGGCGGAGCCGTTTGTGCCCACAGTGTTCCAACCCTTCCCCACACCGCGTGGAGGCAAGGCCAACTGGCTGGCGATGGAGGTTCCCTATTTCGATTTCTACCTCAACGGCAAAGGACAGCCGTTGCCGCGGGTCACATGTGAGAAGCGCGCAGATCCGCTTACGGTGCGTTTTGCGGTGACCTCGCCGTGTCCCGTCAAGAACGCCGATATCTGGTGGGCCAAGGCCAGCAATGATGTGATGAAACGCGAATGGCAGTCTCTCTCTGCAATTAAAACGGACGAGACGCATTACGAGGCAAAACTGCCTGTAGGAGCTGCAGACTGGTTCGCCGTAGTCTCGGATGAACGTCCAGTGACAGTCTCTGGTGATCTTATTCACGTCGACTCACACTCAGAAGGAGTTCAACAACCATGAAGACGCTTTGTGTCTCACTTGTCGCGCTCCTGCTTCCATATGCCATTTTGCGCGCAGGAGAGACGGCCGGCAAGATGATGACTGTGACCAATGAGAAGGGCTTGGTTGAGATCACAGCTCCGACTTTTGCGAATGTGGCATACGGCGAGCATCCGAAGCAGGTCATCCACTTCTGGAAGGCGGAGTCCGACAAACCGGCACCGCTGCTCATCTTCATCCACGGCGGCAGTTGGACGGGCGGCAGCCGTACGGACCAGCGTTTCTGCGCCTTGTTGCCGCAGATGCTGAAGGCGGGGATCTCTGTGGCCTCGGTCGAATACCGCTTCATTCAGGACGCGACAGCCGACAAAGTGGTGCCGCCGGTGAAGGGATGCCTCCATGATGCCGCCCGCGCCGTGCAGTTCCTGCGCAGCAAGGCGGGCGAGTGGAACGTCGATAAGTCGCGCATTGCTCTGTCGGGCGGCTCCGCGGGCTCATGCACGAGCTTATGGGTAGCCTTTCACGATGATCTCTCAGATCCGCAGAGTTCCGATCCAGTGGCCCGCGAATCCACGCGCGTGCTGTGCGCAGCGGTGGCGATCGCTCAGACGTCGCTCGATCCGCAGCAGATGAAAGAGTGGACGCCCAACAGCACCTACGGCGGTCATGCGTTCGGGTTCAAGGGCGACAAAGCCAAGGGACTTTCACCGTTCACCGAGTATCTCGCCAACCGCGAGAAGATTCTGCCGTGGATCGCCGAGTATTCGCCCTATGCGCTGGTCACGAAAGACGATCCACCAGTCTACCTGTCTTACGGTACAAAGCCAGCGCTCGGTCTGGAGGAGATAGACCCGACGCACACCTCGAATTTCGGCGTGAAGTTGCAGGAGCGCTGTAAGAGTCTCGGTGTCGCGTGTGAACTGGTTTATCCCGGCGCACCCGATGTGAAACACGCAACGGTTCAGGATTACCTCGTCGATATGCTCAAGGCGCCTGGCGTGAAGTGAACCTGGACGTCGTGCCGCACAAGCGTTTCGCACAGTAGGGTCCGACTCACTGGCAGAACGCCCGTGACACAGAGAAGGAGTTGGGAATTCAATGAAGAAATGGTGCATCTATGCGGCTCTTCAGTTCGCGGTTGTGACAGCCTCCGTTGCCGCTCCAGTCACAGTTAGCGAGCTACACGCACGGACGCTGCGCGGGTACGGTGAGGTGTCGGCTGTAACGACCCTGGCCGATGCCTATTCGCGGCTGGAGATCCGGTGCGAGAGTGCGGAGAAGGCCGGGGTCATCCACGCCAAATTCGTCAGCGATATGCGCGCGCTGGGCGGAGTGAAGGATATGACGTTGTCTGTCTGTGGCATCGCAGTGCCGGTGATCGCCGTGCCGGAGCAAGGTGTGGTGTCGGCGTTCCGCAACGGTAAGAGCGTCACCATTGTGTCGAGTTCCTCCGAGACCGGATGGCTGGAAGGCCTGACGGCTCTAAAACGGAAGTTGGACGGAGCGGAACTGACACCGCAGGCCAAGGTTCCGATGTACTTGGATGCGTGGGATCAGCATGGGTTCCGTTTCTACTACCGCCCATGGGAAACGCCCGGCAAGGATATGAAGTGGAAGGACTATCCGGTGCTGGGTGAGTTTGATTTCGCAAAAAAAGAAAAGGATTGCGGCCTCGTCTTCTGGGCGGAGACGGCCAACGTCGACAACGCTGTGGGGCTCGACAACGATCTGTGGTGGGACTGGGCGGCGCGGGCCGCAACTCGACGCGGGCTGCCGGTGGTGGTCAATACGATGAACGTGGAGCCGACGTGGGCGCTCAACGGTCGCCGCGACGAGGGCATGGCGCTGATGCCGCAGTTCTGCGGTTCGTATCACAGTGTGGCGGACACGTCGAGCGCGGGGATGCGCAGCGTCTCGTGGTGCGCAGGCGAGGCGAAGGACGAACAGCTCGCGCCGATCCGCCGCATCGTTGAAAGGTGCGCAGCGAAGCCCAATACGCTGGAGTACCTTGAGCCGCACGGCGAACTGCGGCACGGCGACTACGATATTTTTCTGGAGTACGGTCCTGTTGCCGATGACAGTTTCCGCGCCTTCCTGAAGGAGAAGTACGGGCGTGTCTCCCGCGTCGCGCAGCGCTGGCAGGCGGGGAAGAGGCTCAGAAGCTGGGAGGACGTGCGCGTGCCGGATGTTGCGACCTTTCTCGGCTACGGCACCGATGCGCTTGATCTGGCCGGTGACTGGCGTCTGGGTTACGAACCTGTGCCGGGCACGGCGGCGGTGTGGTCGGGCGCCGTTTTCAATGATTCGGCGTGGCCGGTGATTCAAGCGCCCGGCAATGACCGCGTGATGTTCTTGGAGAAGAAGCCCGCCGTCTTCCGCCGCTCCTTTGAGGTTCCCGCCGTATGGTTGAGCGAGGGAAGCAAGGTCTGGCTTTATGTCTGGGACCTCAATTCTGGCGAGCATCTCAAAGAGCATATTACCGTGTCGTTGAATGGAGCCGTGATCGGCGAGGACCTCACGCGCCACGCCACGTCGCATTGGGGTGCCTTTGAGGCGGGAAGTGGTTTGCATGCGGGCACCAATACGGTCGCGATCCGTGTGCCCAAAGGGTTCTTGGGATATCACGTCTATCTGTCCCGGCATGAGCCGAAGCAGTATCCCGATCTGTCCGAAGGGGAGAATGCCCGCTGGGTCGATTTCGCCGATTGGCGGCAGGCCACGCGGATTGCGGCAGCGCGGCGCGGCATGGAGGCGATCCGCAGCGTCGATCCCGACCGTTCGATCATCTGCATGGCGCCCGACTCCAGCATCGCGGGCGTCAAGAAGCTCTGCGAACAGTACGGGGCTCACTTCCACAACACCGGGCACATGGGCGCGTTCTGGAACGAGTTTCTGCCGATGCTGATGCGCGGAGGGGACTTGCCTTTTTCACTGGAACCCGGAGGGCCCGCCGACAGCCTGCAAGGCTTCAAGCGCATGATGGGCTATTACTTCACAGAAGGCGTTCAGGCGATCCACTACTTCATTCACGTCGGCAACATTTACTGGCCGCAGGATATCCGGACCCATTTCGAACGCATCCGCCCGCTGATCGACACGGTGGGCAAGGTCCATCCGCCCAAAGCCGAGATCGCCATGCTCTTCAGTGACCGCATCGACAATCTGACCGGCTTTCCGTGGGGGCTGAATCCCGACGTGAACCTCCCCTCCGGCTACTTCACGTGGCCGCTCAACGGCGAGTTCACGGGCGAGTACGATTTCGACGGTTTGACTGATCTCGATTTCGCCGACGGCTCGGCGGACCCGTACAAGCTCATCATCGGTGCGAACACTTCGGTGATGGACGAGAAGCTCGTCAAAGAGATTGAGGCGTGGGTGCGCAAGGGCGGCATCTTTGTGGCGTTCGTCCAGACAGGGCGGCACACGCCGGAAAAGAAAGACGCGTGGCCGATCTCGCGTCTATCGGGTTATGCAGTCACGGACAGCAGCAAGGCGAAGTTCACGCTGGCAGAGCCTTACGAGGTGGCCGACTGGTGGCGGTTCTCCTTTGTGCCCGGGCAGCCCGTTTTCAACGCGGGCGAGTGGGACCTCAAGAACATCACAGCGAACGGCTTGAAACTCAAGGCGACCGCGCCCGACTGTCAGGATCTCGTGCGCTGGGAAGATGGCTCGGCCGCTGTCGGTATGCGTCCGCTCGGCAAGGGCTATGTGATCCACATGGGGCTCAAGTTCTGCCGCACGCCGCTCTGGCACGGGTGGCCGGATCGCACGGAGAAAATGTTCCGGCAACTTTTCGTCTGGGCAAACCTGCGTCGCGTACCCGCGGTTGCAGAAGGTGTGAAGTTCCGTCACTACGTCAGCAACAACGGCCTGTTCGATACGTGGACGCTCTGGAACGAGAAGGCTGACAAGACGGTCGAGACCCGCCTCACCTTCAGGGACGGACTGCGGCCCGCCTTCTGCCGTGAGGTCGGTTCAGATGCCGCTGTCGCACTGACCGCAGGCGCAGATGGCCAGCCGACGGTGAACGGCATCCACTTGGAGTCATTGGAGACCAAGATCTTTGTGACGCCGAAAAACCAAATCGCGTCTGCGCCGATGGAGTGGCTCTCGCTACAGCGCAACTGGTGGCGCGGCGCGACAGAGGTGAAACACGCGGCGGCGCCTGTTGTGGCGGGGCAGCCGGCGACCGCCGAGTCGGGTGAACAGGCGACGCTGGATCTCACCGACGGTTGGCGCTACAAGGTCTTGGACGAAGCCGATGCGGACGATCTGACGCCGCTCGCAGCCTCCGCGCTTGACGATGCCGCCTGGCCTTTGCGCCGCCTCGACTGCTGGGCCGTTCCGGAAGAACTGGCTTCGCACCATGTCCTGTTTCGCAAGGCCTTCAGCGTGCCGAAGGCGTGGCGCAAAGGCGAGGTGGAGCTGTGGCTGAAGTCGTGGTTCTCGTGGACGGCGTCGGGCAAAGCGCGGTACTGGCTTGACGGCCGGGAAGTTACGCAGGGAGACGGCCGGGACGGGCTCATCGTGACCGCAGGTCTCGAGGCGGGTTCCGCGCACACGCTCGCGGTGGAAGTGCGGGGCGAGGGCCAGGTGTGCGGCATACGCGGGAACACGTGGCTTGCGTTCACCCGTCGTCCCGCGCGCGTGCTCGACCTTGCGGGTGAATGGACGACCTCGAAAGATTTTCTCACGACGGGTCCGGTCGTGAAGCTGCCCGGTGCGTTCAACGCCAAGCTGCTCTCGCGTTCGCTCGATCTGCCCGCTGACCTCACTGGCAAGCAAGTGTATGTGCGGCTGCGGACGAGTCCTGGCATCACAGGCTGTCTCGTCAATGGCCGCTACGTCCGCCGCCACCATCACGTTCTCGGCGACGTGACCTTCCTGAATATCACGCCGTGGCTCACTCCCGGCGCGTCTAACCGCATCGAAATTATCGGTGGCGGCGGCAACGCTGAAATCAAAGACGTGGCGTTGTGGGTGTACTGATAGGAGCGTCGTTGCAATTTGACGTGGGATTCAGGTTTCTGTTACGCTTGGCGCATGATGATAAAATGTGCTTGTTTGTGCGTCATGTTGGCGGTGGGGATGGCGCGGGGGGAGAACGCGCCGGTGAAGGCGCGCTACGTGCGCGTCGAATCGGGGAGAGCGACAAACTATCTGCACTTTGCGGAAGTCGAGGTCTATGTCGGGGGCAAGAACATCGCGGTCAAGAAGCCGGTGAAGGCGTCGTCGACCATGGGATCGTTCACCCCTGAGAAAGCGGCCGACGGCGTGATCGAGTACACCTTCGGCAAGGACGCGAGCTTCTGGTCGTCGGCGCGCGACAAAGGAGGCGAGTGGTGGGAGCTGGACCTCGGCGCCGAAGTGCCCGTCGAAAAGCTGGTGCTCTACAATCGTCTGGATTGCTGTCAGGAGCGGCTGGAAGGCGCGCTGCTGTCGCTGCTGTCAGACGGACGCTCGCCCATGTGGCAGGGCGTGCTGCACACGCAGAACAATCCCGTCGAGACGGTCTTCTTCGAGCGGGAGGAGCCGCCTGTCAACCTGCGCGCCAGAAGTCTGGCGGAGCGCATGGCCGAGGTCGCGCCGCGCTTCGCCGCGCCATCGGACGATCCAGCCGATGTGATGCCCGTCGGGACGGGCGACCTCTCGGCCATGCTCCGCTACGGCGACGCCTACGAAATTCATCTCTCCAAATCCGATTTTTTTGCGGTTGAAAAATATCCGTACCATAAGAGCCCAACCCAGCATTCGCCGGGACATGTGCAGCTTTCTTTCGGCATCCCGAAAACGGCCATCCGCCGTTTCAGCGAACGTCTCGACACCCAGCGCGGTTCGGTGGTGCTTGAGATTGAAACCGCCGATGGCCGCGTGAAGGCAGAGACTTTCGGCCTGATGGAGCGGAATGTTCTGGTGGTGGCCGTGGAGGACACGCGGGCAGTGGCGCAGGTCAGCGCGACGATCTCGTGCTGGCGCCCCGAAATGGACGCGGCGGTGGCCGGGAACCGTGTGATTGCGCGTGAAGTTCACGACTACGACGAGGGTGGCAAGCCGGTCGCGGCGGGTGCGCAGGGGAATCCGCAGGACCGCATGTACAGGCTGGGTATCGGCACGGTCGTCGGCTTCGTTAATGCGTCAGGGGTGTTTCCGACAATCGCTGAAGCGGGGAAAAGCGCGGTGCTGCGTCTGGCCAAACCGGGCGCGTCGTATTGGCTGGTGATCGCTTCGGCTACGAGCTATGACGGCCATCCCGAGACGGTGGCGCAAGCGGCCTTTGAGTCTGTGGCGAAAGGCGACAAAGGTGAGTTGCTCGCCGCGCACCTGGCGTGGTGGAAACGGTTCTGGCAGGCATCGTCGCTCGATCTGTACGGGAAAGACGCCGAGCGCCTGATGGGGCTTTGGTACACGGGCTACTATTCATATGCGTCGGTGGCCAACGCGACGGTGCCGCCCAAGTTCAATGGGGGGCCTGGCTTGGTCTGCGGGGATGAGCGCAGTTGGGGGTGGGGCTACTGGTGGCAGAACACCCGCGAGCTGATCTGGCCAATGTTCGCGGCGAACCGGCTGGGGTATGCCCGCGATTACTTGGATTTCTATGACCGGCGTTTCGCAGAGGGACAGCGGGGCACAGCGCATCAGGGCAAGCTCGGCATCCGCCTCGGCGAGGGCGAGACGCCCTTCAAGCCAGGGACGGTGATTCCGCCGAAAGTGGCGTCGGTGTTCGATGCCGCCGCGCTCGAAAAGGCAGCGTCGGATCTGACCCTGGAGAAGGTGAAATCCGGCTACAACGCGCGGAGCATGGCGCAGTCGGTAGAACTGACGCAGCTCATGTTCGACTATGTGGCCTACACCGGCGATGCGGAGTATCTGAAGAGCACCGCCGCGCCGTGGCTGAAAGAGGCGGCCCTGTTCTATCTGAGCGCGCTGCGCACGGGCGATGACAGTCGGTACCACAGCATGGTCTCTGACGCGGCGGAAATGTGGTGGAAGATCAAGGACTCGTCCGTCGATCTTGCGGCGGCGCGATATTGTTTCTGGATGGTGGTGAATCACGGCGCTGCATTCGGCTATGAACCGGCCTTCATCGACGCGGTGCGCGGGAGGGTCGACAGGCTGGCGCCGCTGCCGACCGGGGCGTGGAAGCGGCATCGGGCGACGGCGGCGGAGCTGCCGCCGGGGGAGTCGCCGGGCGCATGGATCGTCGACGCCATTGACCGTGCGACGGACGTGTATGCGCCCGCGGGCGACCTCTACGACGACCGTGTGGCGCACAACCAGGAGAATCCGGAACTCTATTCGGTGTTTCCTTTTGCCGTGGTGGACGCTTTGTCGCCCGCAGCCGAGTACGCGCGGGCTGTGAATACATTCCGGGCGCGGAACTATCCGAATTCGGCGGGCTGGTCGCAGTGTCCGGTGCAGGCGGCGCGGCTGCGGCTGGACGACACGGTCGACGTGATCATGGACCACGTGCGGCGACACCAGAAATATCCGTACGGCGGCTGGAATTCTCCGGCGCAGCGGCTGGAAGGGTCGAAGTCGGGTGCCACCGACACGCCGTATTTCGACACGGCGGGGGTGAATCTGACGGCGCTGCAGGAGACGCTGCTGCAGAGTCATGTGCCAACCACGTCTGACCAAACCGATCTCTTCTGCGGCGGGGTCATCACGCTGATGCCTGCCGTGCGCAAGGATTGGGCGGGACGGTTCAAGCTGCTTGCTCGCGGCGGTTTTCTGGTGGGCGTCGAATTCCAGCGCAAACGCACGTTGGTCAAGGCGGTCATCGAGTCCGAGCGGGGCGGGACGCTGCGGCTGGCGAATCCGTGCGGCGCGTGCCGGGTCTCGAAGGAAGGGAAGGCGGTGCTCACGAGCAAGGATGCGGTGATTGAAGTGCCGACGCAAGCGGGCGATGTGTTGGTTTTCGAGCCCCTGACGGGCTTGCAATCCTTGGATATGGGAGGGGGCGGACGATGAACAAAGTGAGTGTGTCTCGGCGGCGGTTTCTGGCGACGGGCGCAACGGCGGCTTTCAGTTTTGCGGTGCTGCCTCGACACGTGCTGGGCGGATCGGATCAGACGCCGCCGTCGCGGAAGCTCAACATCGGCTGCATCGGCATCGGCGGACAGGGCAGCGGTGTCACCAAAGAGTTGGCGTCCTTCAACAATGTGAATGTCGCTGCGCTGTGCGACGTGGACGAACACTACGCGGCTCATACCATCAAGCAGTACCCGGGACGGCCCGTTTATAAAGACTACCGTGTGATGCTGGAGAAAGAGAGGGGGCTCGACGCGGTGATGATCGCGACGCCGGATCACTGGCACGTGCCGATTTCCGTCGCGGCCATGCGGCTCGGCAAGCACGTCTACTGCGAGAAGCCGCTTGCGCATACGATCGAAGAGGCGCGGCTGATGGGTCAGGTCGCGGCTGACATGAGGGCCGTGACGCAGATGGGAAACAACGGACACGGCGGCGAGGGCCTGCGGCTGACGAAAGAGTGGATCGACGCGGGTGCGATCGGTGCGGTGAAAGAGGTGCACGTGTGGTCGGACCGCCCCGGCAACTTCTGGAACACGCAGGGCAGGCGCCGGCCGACGGACACGCCGCCTGTGCCGCCGACGCTCGACTGGAATTTTTGGCAGGGACCTGCGCCTGAACACACATACCATCCGGACTATGTGCCGCGGAAATGGCGCGGCTGGTACGACTACGGCTGTGGGGCGCTCGGCGACATGATGGTGCACAACGCCGATCCCGCGTGGTACGCGCTCGAACTGGGGGCCCCGGACGCGGTAGAGGCGGTCACGTCTGAGACCAATCCCGACAGCTTCCCGCTGTGGAGCATCGTCACCTGGCACTTTGGGGCGAAGGGCAAACGAGGTCCCGTCAAATTGACGTGGTACGACGGCGGCAAGCAGCCGCCACCGCCGCCCGGGCTTGAACCCGACCGCAAGTTGGATGACAACGGCATCTACTTCGTGGGCGACAAGGGCGTGATCCTGTGCGGTGGCTGGTCCGGTGCTCCGCGGCTGGTGCCTGAGCGCGCGATGAAGGCATTCGTGCGCCCCGAGAAGACGATTCCGCGCAGTCTGGGCCACCGTAAGGAGTGGGTCGAGGCATGTCTCGCGGGAAAACCGGAAGATGCCAAGGCGGGGTTCTGGTATTCGGCTCCCTTCACCGAGGCGCTGCTGGTCGGCGTGCTGCCCATCCGGCTCGGCAAGCGGATCGAGTGGGACGCGGCGGCGATGAGGGCGAAAAACGCGCCTGAGGCCGATGCGCTCATACACAAGCAGTGCCGCGCAGGATTCGCCCTGCCCAAATGAGCGTGTTCGGTCCTGTTTTTACGATGTGATTTATTTTTATCCGATTGTGGTTGACACAGGGGGGGTAAAGCCTCACAGTTAACCCCGCGTTCACATCAGGTGTGGCGCATCCGGACTTCATCGCGTGTTATGGTTGAGGATTCCGCCTAAATCAGAGACATGACACAAGACAAGATGAGGTTACATGGATATCTACGTTGGCAATCTGCCTTACGATGTATCAGACAGCGATCTGCAACAGCTCTTCGAAAAGTACGGTACGGTTTCGTCCGCACGCGTCGTGGTTGATCGGGCGACCGGTCGCGCCAAGGGCTTCGGATTCGTTGAGATGAACGACCGCGCGGAGGCCGAGAAGGCCATCGCTGGCACGAATGGCACGGACATGAATGGCCGTCCCCTGCGTGTTAACGAGTCTCAGCCGAAACCGCCGCGTTCTGAAGGCGGCGGTTTCGGCTGAGACTCGTT
>Ga0118677_10001223_pt1 | contig 55141 bp, 37 predicted proteins | sample AliMusrvi5mmetaG_FD_86154 | JGI IMG/M metagenome (GOLD analysis project Ga0118677, IMG submission 86154)
CTCCCACCCCGCCTGCAAAGAGGGGTCCCGACGCAGAGCCTCTTCAAGGAACGGGATGGCCTCCAGATATTTCTCTTCCTGAAAGAAGCCCAGCCCATGATAGAGAAGAGCCGCAGGGACGGTCGTGTCAACGTCTGAAGCCCGAGCAATCGCAATCGCATTTTCGATTGCGACTTGGTCCAGCTTGGAAGACTTTTCCGCCAAGGGAAAAGGCTCATTGCTTTTGAACAGCAGGTTGGTTTGCGAGAGAGCCGTTGAGGTGCCCGAGAGCACCGCGAGCGACAGCCCAAAAACCCAGCTCCACACTTTTTGCGTCATCGCACGACTCCCCCCAAACCTGCTCTACTTCCAGTACGTTTTGACAAGCGACTGCGCCACCCGCTTCGCGCCGGGATTGGTTAGGTGGACGCCGTCTGTGTCGCGCACCGTCAATGCGGAACCGTCCGGAGCCATCACATACAGCGAGAACGTGCCCGGCTTGCGCGACAGCAACGGGTTCATGTCAAACAGAACAACCTTATCTTTGCGCGTCTCAACGGCCATCTCTTTCGCAAAGAGCGTATTCACGAACTTGGCATACTCCTGTTGGGCTGGCTCCCGCATATCGGGCAGCATCAGCCAGACGATTCGCTTGGCGCCGCCCTTAATGATTTCGTCCATTATTCGGCCAAGCCGCAGCGAGTACTCCCTCTCCCAGTCGGGCGTGCCGTACAAAACCACGCGGCCCGTCGTGTCCTTCAACGTCTGGCGGTCGTTGGCACCCAGCGCAACCACAACGACAGCGGGCTGATGTTCCTTCATGAGCTCAGCCGTCTTGGCGAACCAATCAAAAGCGTCGAGCCGGGCCAACCCCGAAGCGAGCGACGAGAAACTGACGGCGGGCTGCACCCCGGCCGCCTTGAGCTCCTTCTCCATTGCGATTCCCAACAGCCGCATCATCGAGTCGCCCATCATCAACACGGGGGCGCTATCCGCTGCCCCGGAAACCATCGGCAACAAAAGACTCAGCGCACAAAAGACCGCACCTAAACACCGTTTCTTCATGTTATTTCCCTTATTTTACCGACGTCTGATTGAGGCTTTTACCCACCGTGTCCTGAGTGACCTGGCGGAGATAAAAAAGGCCTGTCAGACGCGAACACTGTTCAATCGGGCTCAGAACCGAAACCCAGAAATCGCGCTCACGCCCATACTCCAACAACTTTCCACTCGCATACATTGAAACACCGTTAAACAATAACATAAGACTGAAGAAGATGCCCACACAAAAACAGGCGCTCCTAACCGGCACGCCAATCTTAGTCGCCGTCTCACCCGAATCGGCCAGTCCACCACTCATAAGAAAGCCTCCGCGCTTAAAACTGGAAATAAATGAAGGGGGCCACGCCCGTCGGCCCAATGCCGAGAATCAGGGTCAGGACGACGGCCGCCGCGCCCGCCTGAACCCAGATCGGCCAGCGATTGACGGCATCCCACACGTGACGCTGACGGTCGCCGTCCATAAACTGCACCAAAAAGCCGATCACCAGCACCGTCACAGCCGTAACAGAGAGCAGGGTGCTGGCCCGGCCCCACTCGGTCAGCCCTTGCAGTATCGCACCGACCGCCGACAGGCTCTGCGAGCGGAAAAGGATCCACGAGAAACAGACAACCTGAAAAATCCACACGCGCCCCAACACCGCCAATGCGAGCGGCGTATGCTCTGACGGTTTCTCAGGGAGCCCGCACAGCCGGCGCACCAGGCGCTCCAGCGAGAGATAGACGCCATGGAACAGGCCCCACAGCACGAAGGTCCAGCCCGCCCCGTGCCACAACCCGCCCAACAGAAAGGTCAGCACCAAGTTCCAGCGCGTGCGCATTTTTCCGGCATACGAACCGCCCAAGGGAATATAGAGATAATCTCGCAGCCACGTGGAGAGAGAGATGTGCCAGCGTCGCCAGAATTCTTGAAGAGTAACCGAAAAGTATGGCGCATGGAAGTTGATCGGGAAATTGAAGCCCAGCAGCAGCGCACAGCCGATCGCAATATCCGAATACGCCGAGAAATCGCAGTAAATCTGGATCGCATAGGCGTAGATGCCCAAAATTGTGTCCACCGCCCCATACTCTTCGGGCATCGCAAAAACAGGGTCAGCCAGATGCTGCGACAGCCAGTTGGCGATGACCATCTTCTTGAATAACCCCCCCAGAATCAGAGTGATGGCCCGACCGGTATCGAGCCTTGAAGACCAACCCGGAAGGACGACCATCTGCGGCAACAGGTAGGATGCGCGCACGATGGGACCTGCCATAAGCTGTGGAAAGAAGGCGTGATAGTTCGCAAAGTCCAGCACCGAAGTTGCCACCGGCGTTTTGCGCCAGTAAACGTCCAAGATGTAGCTCAGCGCCTGGAAAGTATAGAACGAAATGCCGACCGGCAAGACGATTTTCTCAATGAAAGGCAAGACCTGTTCCTGGAGATGAATCAGCTGCTCCGTTGTGCCAAACCGCGCGCACAGCGGAATCGCCAAGGGAACGGCAAAGCGCGTGAACAGAAATCCCGTGTACTTGAAGACGGCCAACACGAACAGATTCAGCACAACCGCCAGCACCATGATACGCCGACGGGCTATCGGGCCGCGAGAAGCCTCCATCCACATCGCAGCCCACTGATTCAACAACGCCGAAGCCAACAGCATCAGAGCGAACTTCCAGCTCCAGTATCCATAAAAGATGAAGCTCGCGACCAGCAGCACATATTTGCGCGCTCGCGGAAACGGCACAAGGCCCCAGTACACAAAAAAGACAATTGCGAAATATAGTGCGAAAACCGTTGTGGGAAACAGCATGTCGAGTCCCTATTCCTATTTGTTCGCCTCGGGCACCTGAGCGGCCTTCTCTGGCGCCGGAAGCGGACGGTCCAGTAGCCTCTGCCAAAACGATTTCACCTGCTCGTTCGTCCGCCCAGTTTCGGATGCCTCAGCCGCCCCGGAGACGGCATTGGTGACGGCTGCCGCGCGGGCGCTCACATTCGTAATGCCCCGCTCAATGGCCACTGCGCCGCCATTCGTCGCTTCCACGGCTGTCGCCGCAGCAGTCTCAACCGCTTTCACCGCCGGCAAACGGTTGGCCGGCTCAGCGATCACCGCAGCAGCATCCACTTGTCGGTTTGTCGTCGGCGCAGCCATGGAGCTGATCACCACGGATTCGCCTGTCTTGGGCACAACGAGCCGCGTGAAAACCACATCTTGTGTCGAGCTTCCATCATCCCCGGCCTGAAACTGGCGGGGAACGATGACCAGCCGCGGCTCGACGCCTTGAAGATTTTTGCGATCTTTGAGACTGAGCGCCCAGTCCCGGTACGTCAGGGCACCCTCTTGCCACTCGTTTTGCACGGGGTGCAACAGCAGGCTGCCGCGCGGGATCTCGCGGATTACCGCCCGGGGCAGCTGTTTGAGTCGCGCCGCTTCCCGGTCGGGTTCCAGCGTCGCGTCTGTCGCCGACCAGTAGGACTCCTCCTGCTGCAAGACGATGAAATCGGCCATCGTTTTTTCGAGCTCTTTCTCCATTTTATGATACCACACGGCGTCGGGCGAGGTACGCACACGCAAGATCAGCCCAACCAGCCGGTGTTCGAGAATCAGATCCGTCAGCGTCTTCGGCAGCGTTTCCGAGAAATAGGCCAAGTCGACCACCGGCATCAGCCGCAAGCGGTGGAACGTGCAAAACATCCTGAAGGCGGACAAATTGATATCCGGAGTCATCGGAATCGTTCCGTCCGGCAACTGAGTGAAGGCGACCGGAGCCACAACCGACATATCTCTGACATGCTGCCGAATCCGGTCCAACACGCTCCGAATCTCGTCGGGCGACAACTTGGGCGGCACCATGAGGATCGTAGGACTGAGTGGCCCGCACTCGATGTGGGCAATCCGCGCACGCGCCAAGCCCAACTCCGGCGCAAAGGGTGCGATGCTCCACCACCCGTAACAGACGTCTTGAGGGATGGAGAGCGGCGTCGTGAAGATCGGCTTGCTGTTGACATACCCGACGGCGCCGTCGCCCCGAATTTCCAGCCTCAGCCTAACCGAGCCCGGTGGCCGCAACCACGGGCGGCTATCGTACGTGCGCAGCTCGCCGTTGAACCAAGACTGGATTCGAATGAACCCTTCGTCGTCGAACCCGAAACGGATCATGGACCGCGTGCTGCGGCGCGCGTACAACCAGAACGATCCAGCCGTCTCATCCAGCGTCGCATCCAGAAAACCATCGCGCATCAGCTCTGACTTTTTGAGGCGCAGAAACGCTTCCGACATATCCGAGCCCGCACGCAGCTCGTACCGGCCGAACGCAGCGGGGCGGAGTCCGCCGAAAGAAACCCAATTGTCCGAGAGCTTGTCCGTCACAAAATTCTCAACGACGGAATTCGTGAGCGGCAGGAAGCCCTGATACAACTCGCGCGTTTTTTTGTTGGAAATCTTCTGGGCGCTGTCACGCACAAAATCGAAGAAGACGCTCGACTCGGGGATGGCCAGCAGCTCCGCCGCGAATATGTCGCGTCCGAAGCCGAACAGGTGCGTCTCGGCGCTGCGCCCGATCGCCAACAGCTCCTGCATGTTGGCGTATCGGTCAGAGGGTGCGTCGAGCAGCGTCTGCAGCACCAGACGCGCTTCGATGTCGTCCGGGTGCCGTTTGACAAGCGACCGCATGACGTCGCGCGCCTCGTTGCGCTGACGGTGCCGGTCCAGCCACTGCGCCTGAGCGATCGTCACCGCCGGGCTGTCTGGGAACGCGCGGGCATAGACGTTCAAGAGGTCCGCCGACTCGTCCAAGCGGTTCAACTGCTCCAGCAACCGGGAGCGACGGATCGCCAAATTCATCTGCCCCGAGTTGATGTCGAGACTCGTTGAATAAGCCTCCAGCGCCTTCTGGGGTTCGTTCAGCCGAAGCCACGCATCGCCGATCAGCGCAATCGCCTCCGCGCTGCGGGGATCCTCCTTGAACCATGCGGTCCAGCACTCGATCGCCTTCGAATATTCGCCGACCGTAAAGGCGTCGAAACCCTTCCGCCGTAACTCCTCATTTTTCGCTTCCGGGGAGACATCGTTGTAAACTGAGAGCATGTTGGAAAGCTGATAATAGAGGGTCAGCGTCTCATCGCTGGCGGGCGGCAACACCTGCGTAACCCCCAACACGTCGGAGAGTTTCAGGTCGAACGGCGGATACTTGTAATCACCAGCCAACTGCACTCCTGGCAACAGATTCATGATGCTGCCTGCCGACGGCAGCGTCTCAATCGAGACAGGCAGCTTCAGCGCCATCTGCATGTGCTTCGCGCGCAAGGAGTCGTTGAGTTTGGTGAGCCAGGTCACCAGCAGCGTCACCTGTTCGTGTGCGCAGGAAGAGGCATCGACATAAAGGCCTTGAACCCCATGCTCCTCGGCGCGCGCAACAACCTCCTCGACCGACACTTTCGACAGAAGCGACGCATCTCTGACCTGCACATGCGGCAGGATACGCAAATTGTTCGTTTTGGCCAGCAGCTTCAGCGCTTCGTTGTCCCAGATGGGGAACGTGATCGGCGCGTTTTCAAAAATGTCCAGCCATGGCGGCGAAAGCACCGTGAACTGATAGCCGTGCTCTTTGAGCCAGATCATCAGATACCCCGGATCGCGAGTGATGTCCGGCTTCCACGTGACCAGCGCGTCGCGGCGGCCCACCAGCCGCGTCTCAACAATGGTCGCCGAAGCGATGCCTGGAACGGGGTCCCAAACACCTGTCGCAATCAGTCCGGGAGAGCTTTCTCCACGCAACTCGACCCGGCCGCCGAACAAAGTGCGCTCGTCGAGCCGGGCGAACAGAAGGTTGCCTCTCAGGCAGATCAGCAACTCGTGATTTTTCTCACTGTCGCCCTCCAAGGCATCCGTGGCGAGAATCAGCTCGTCGATGTCCGGCAACTTCTGTCGCACAGAGATCCGGCCCATGTCGTCGATGCTGAAATAGATGTGCCCGCCAACCGGAGTGGAGCGCATGTACACGCCGAACCGCCCCCGCTTGTGCTGGAAGCGGATGGAGAGACAGCCGTCCTCGAAGGTGTCGCTGCCCGCAAGCCACGCTTTGGCACCGGTGGTCGCCGTCGACGGGTCTTGCCGCAACGTCATGACGGGGTTGACCGGCGGAATCGCGTGCAACATCAGTTCATTGTCACGAACAAAAACATCCCCCCACTCGCCGATCCAACGGCTCGCTTCGAAACGGTTGTTGCGCGCCTCGCGCACCATGTCCAGCGGCCAGAACATGTCGAGCTTGGTGATGAACATCTCGGGCGACCACTGCGGATTGACCAGCAGGCGATTCAGACGCCGCGGGTCGCTGCTGCGCGAGTTGAGCGCCAACTGGCCGAGGACGAACCCGAGATCGTAATGTGCGCCGACCTGGTGCAGGTTCGTGACCCGCACCACGTTCGCGTGTTCCTCATACTGGCCATAATCTCCGTAAGGGAAAAAGAAGGCGACCGGCTTAACGCCCGCCTCGCGCTGAAACTCGCGGATCACGTGCTCGTGGTCCGCCGCGATCCGGGCGTTGAACTCCTCGGGCCGTTCAAACCGGTTTTCTTCTGCGAGCCATTGGGGCATCGCAAAAAACGACCCGGTCCCGCCTGACGGGTTCGTCTCGATGAGCGAGAAGCCCTTTTCCGACTGGGCGGCCAGATCCCACGACCCCATCGTCAGCATGTCGCGGAGATAGGGCCAGAGCAAGGCCTGCGCGTCCTTGTCGTGAATGGGTGCCGTCACAACGCCCATCACCGCTTTCCACTTGTACATATGCAACAGCTCGCGGACTTCGAAATAGGAGCTCTTGCGCGACTGCTCGAACGTCATAAGAACCGCTTTGCGCGGCAGCAGCTTGCCCGTCTTGTAGAACGCCCGGACATCGTCCAGCCCGATCGGCACATAGCCGTGCTTTTTCAGCAGCCGGAGCTGCTCGGCGAACATAGCCGTGGAGATATCCTGCGACCCCGGCTGTACGGTATCGTTCACGCCGTAATAGGCAAGCGCCACGAACGTCTCCGCATCGCGCTTCACCTCGACCTCCGCTTCCGTGTAGCCGTGCTTGTAATACAGTGCGCGCAGCGGCGTCCAAAGCGCGATCACGAAACAGAGCAACCCGATGAAAACCAGCCAGGCCCTCATGTTGCGGTCTTTGGCGACCGTGACGGGACGCTCCCAATCCGCGTCAGGGCCTCCGCCATTCACCTCCGGCGCAATCGCTTTTGCAGGCTCCGCCGGACTCGTCTTCCCGCGAACGCTCTCTTCGGTCGTATTCATCCGCGTGTCCCCCATTTCCTGTCGCGCAAGGTCGGCAGTGCCCAGTAAATCAGCCAACTGTAGAACCCGATAAAACTTGCCGTGAAAACAAGGCCGCCCCACCACCACCGCCGTCCCGTGGACGACCAGAAGTGCAGCGACCAAACCACCGTGATTGCGAGCACGCCAATGATGTAGGACCCCGTCAGGTGCCTCGCTAGAATCGGCCCGATCACCAACGCCTGCAGCATCACGACCGGCTCAAGAATGGGCATCCACATCATTGCATACCAAGAGAGCGAGGGCACGGGATGTTTCCGCCACATGAAGCGGCTCGCCTTGACGAGCTCGCGCAGATACGACCGGGTCCATCGGATCTGCTGCCGCGTGTACTGCTTCCACCCCTCCGGCGCAATCGTCGTCGCCAGCGCCTCGTCGTCGTACAAAACCTTGTAGTCTTTCAAGATCTGGTTGGTCAGCGACCGGTCGTCGGCGAAATTGCCGTACTCGCCCATGACCGTCGCGTTGAGCCACCGGCCCAGAACATGGAGCACACACACGCGGCGGTAAGCTGAAAAGCATCCCGGCAGACAGCTCACCGTTCCGAATACGCTCTCGGCTGCCTTCATAATTTTATAAGAGAAGAAATACCGCACGTCCTGCATCCGCGTCAGCGTATTGACGTCCGCGTTCTCGACATCGCAATGCCCGGATATCCCCCCCACCGACGGGTCCACAAAGCCTTGCATCAGCTTGCGCAGCGACCCGGGAAAAATGAAGGTGTCCGAATCCACACAAACGATGAATTCGCCGCGTGCGATCAGCGTCGAAACGCCCCACGCGTGGCAAAGCCCCCGGTTCCGCTCGAAATCGATCACGACGAGCTGTGGATGATGAGTCTGAGCCGCCAGCATCTCCTCGAGCGTGTTGTCCGTTGAGCCGTCATTCACGCAGACCACTTCCAGCTTGTCCAACGGGTAGCCCGCAGCAAAGATGCGCTCGATCGTTTGCCTGATAACGCCGCCCTCGTTCATACACGGCACCAGCACGGTCACAGAGGGCGTGTACCCCTGATCGGGCGGAGACACGTAAAAAGCGGCGATGATGAAACGCGACACGACAAACACGCCCGCCAACAGTGAATAGATGCTCACCATCGGCTGATACCAGTAGTTTTCCACGCTGCGCAGCTGCAGAAAAACCACCCAGCCCAACAGGAACATCGCCAAGAAGCCGACTCCCATGACCAACAGTTTCGGCGGACGCGAATACAGCTTCTTCAAGCGCCGCTTCACGTCAGCCTCGGTGGGAGGCTCCCCCACGGCTGCGACCTTCAGAGCCGTCGCCTCGTGCGTCAGGCGTTTCTCACAATACGGGCACACGGTCGGTGCCGGGGTCTCGATCACGTGGACAGAAAGTGCACAATCAGGGCACCTGCACCGTCTTCCCCGAACCACAAACGCGTCAGAGGCTTGTTTTTCTGATAACATTTTCCGCATAATTGCCAAAAGGCGTGCAACTCTCTAGTGAATTTAAGATTAACCTGTTTTCTCTTTGACCGCAATCATGAAATGCGCCATAATTTGGTCCTAAACGGTAGTGCACATTGTGCAGTGGACTGTTTGTGCACATCGGCTGAAAGGAAGCGTCCACTGTTTAAAAGGATTTTTATGGGCAACATCTTAATTGTTGACGATGAACCGGCTATCGGATCTTATCTGACGGGGCTGATAACCGGTCTGGGCCATCGGACCGTCACAGCGATAAACGCGTCTGACATGTTCGAAAAACTCAGCCATGGCGATTTCCAACTCATCATCGCAGACATTCGCCTTCCGGACGCGCCCGACCCCTACGAGTGGATTCAAACGCTCGGCCAAAAGGCGGCCGGTTGTCCGGTCGTGCTGATGTCTGGCGCGCCTTCGGCTGAACTTTCGGAGTTCGCCACCGCAAACGGCATTCTAACCTTTTTGAGCAAACCCTTTGAGCTCGCTTTCATCAAAAGCATCCTGAAGACCATCTTCGATAAACGCTCCTGATCGTGTCCGCGAGAAAGAGGATCCCCGTGATCGTCGATAAAACAAAATTGGGCATCAACTTCTTCGACACGTGTTTCGGCGGCGTCTACCGCGGACGTCAGTCGCTCTGCTCCGGGCGCAACGGCAGCGGCAAATCGATTCTTGCTTTCCATTTCCTTGCCCAGGCCCTGCAAGACGGAGACAAGGCGCTCTTGCTCTCACCTTACCGGGCCCACGACACCATCATCATTGCGGAAAGCGTTGGTTTGCCGTTCGCCGAGGCCGTCAGCTCCGGCCGGCTCACCCTTCTCGAATACACCTCGTTCATTTCCGAAAACAATATTAGCACCAACGTGATGCTTCCGCCCGAGTCGTTCATGGAACTTCAGGAGACGATCGAATCACAGTCCATCCGCCGCCTTGTTTTCGACACCGCGCTGCCGTGGGTGGCCGTTCAGCCCGTGACCCGTATTGCCGAACACGTCTACTCCTTCATTCACGCCCTTGACCGCCTCGGCGTCACCTCCCTGCTCACGCTGCCCAAGCCCGTCTCCAACCCGGCCTTCACGCTGAAGAGCCGCCTCGAAGACCTCTGCCCCGTCGTCATCAATCTCGACCACACCTCCGGGGCGAACCGCGTGTTGCGCGTGACCAAATATCTGGGTGAAGTGCGCAATCTCTCCACCCCCATCCCGTTCGTCATCATGCCCGGCAAAGGCATCGTGGCTGAATCGGAAGCCCCCGCAGGCGACGCCCCCGCACCTGTCGCCCCAAACACAGCACTTTCGTCCCCGCCCTCGCAAACAGGCGCACAGGCCTCCAAACCCATCACTTTCTCGTCTGTGATAAAATTCCCCGAATAGGAAGGGGACTCTGCCATGTATACAGCCTACTGGAACCTCCACGAGTCTCCCTTCCTGAATGTCGTCAGCGACAAGCTCATTTATATGACCGAGCAACATCACGAAGGGATCGCCAGGCTCTACTATCTTATCGACCAAGAGCGCATTGCGGGCATGCTCACGGGTGCGTACGGCGTCGGCAAAACCATGACGCTCGAGTACCTTCACCGCCGCGCCGCCAAGGCCAAACTGCCCGTCATCAAAATCGATGCCATTCCCAACGGCAGCCTTCCGATGGCCCGCCATATCCTGCGCTGCCTCCGCCTCCCGGACTCGGCCTCAACGCTCCCGGAGGCCCTCATGTCGCTCCAAGCCTACTGCCAGAGCAACACCCGCAACCTCACACGCTCCCTGCTCCTCATCGACGAGGCGCACCACCTCGCCGCAGGCGATGGATTCTACCTTGCCCACTACCTCTGCAACCTCCGGATACCCCCCACCGACAAGCATCACGAAACACCGCTCTTCACGATTATCCTCGCCGGCACCGAGGAGCTGCGCACGAGCCTCGCGTCCCAAGAATCCCTCCGGCGACGCATTCAGCTCGATTGGCACCTCACACCTCTTTCCGAACAGGAGACCACCGAATATATCCAGCACCATATGCGCGCCGTCGGCGGCGACATTTGGTCCTTCGCAAAAGATGCCCTCGATGCGGTCTACTTCTATTCGAAAGGCATCCCCCGCAGCATCAACAATCTGTGCGACACCGCGCTGATGCTCGGGTTTGCAGCTCAAGCCAGTCACGTCACCAAAGAAATTATCAGCCAGGCTGCAAGGGACACAGGACTTGACACCTTTATTTCCGTCCAGCCCCAGATCTGAGCCCCGTTAGGAGACTTAATGATGACGAATATCCCCTTCTCACAAGTAACGATCATCGCCACAACCCTTGGCGTATTCTTTCTGATTGTTGCGTTCTATAAGAGCATCTTCCACAAACGCCAGTCTCCTCACAACACCACACTTTCCAACGTCCAAGTTCCCAAGCGCAACGCGCAGCCCATCAAACTGGCGGACCCCTTCCAGCAGGTCTCCGCCGATGCGCTCGCCCACAGTTCAAACTCCCAGCCGAGCACGAAGACCGCAGCCTTTTATCCGTCGCTGCCGAAGTCGTCCGACCCTTCTTTCTCCGTTTTCCGCCAGTTCAACCCCAACATGAATTTCGATGCGCCTGCGACCGCGCTAAAGAACGACACCTCCTACGAGTGGGAATGAGCGCGATGAGCCTGCCGCGAGCCACAGTCGCCATTTTCCTGTTGCGGGTTTCCGTCGCCAGCGTCGCTCTAGCCGTAGGCCCCGTCAACACCACGCTGCTCCCTCCGTTCCCCTCCGCCGGTCAAATCCTTCCCGGCGAGCGCACCCCCTCACCGCAGCTGCTCGCTGACCGCGTCCTCTTTCCAATAGTCTTTTCCGACTCCTCAGACCGCGTTTACTGGGACATTCCCCTTACCGCGCGTCTGCCCTCCCAGACAACGTCGATCGAGATCGAAGTTGCCTGCGCAAACCCAGCGCAGGTGCGCGGACTCTCCGTGCACCTGCAGTCAGGAGACGGCTGGCACGCCTTTTCAGGCCCGCTTCTCCCTTCGTCCACGCGCCAGCGCTTCTCTCTGCCACAAGGCCTTTTCACCCCCGAAGGCAAGCCCGGCGCGTGGAACAAATCCAAGGTCCTCCGCCTTTCCGCTTGGAAAAAAAATGCGCCCGGCACGGCGGATCTCACGCTCTTCTCCCTTTCTGCCCGCACGGATACGATCGCCCTCGTCCGCTCAACCGAACGGACCGCGCCCGGCGAGACCGCGCTCGCCTCAGCGCTCGCCGAACGCCAAGCCCGACTTCTGAACAAAGCGTCCATCCCCTTCACGGTCATCGACGACAGCCTTGATGCGCTCGACCCCTTCGCCCTTGTTTTCCTGCCCTATGCTCCCCAACTGCCCGGCAAGCAAATGGCCCGTCTCGAGCACTTCGTCAAGAAGGGAGGGAAACTCATCGTTTTCTACAATGCCACGCCTGCCCTCGGCTCGCTGCTGGGCGTTCGCGTCGGCGCTTGGCAGGGCTCCGAACCGGGACGCGAATGGTCCGCCCTGCTCTGCGACACAGCCCTCCTTCCCGACGCACCCCCGCGCGTTCCTCACCAGACCAACAGCCTCCTGCCCCCCTTTGCCACGGGCGCCTATCACGCCCGGCCAATCGCCTTCTGGGCCGATGATACGGCGCGCCCCACCGACCAACCCGCCTGCGTTCTTTCAGACCGTGGCGCCTGGTTTGCCCATATCCCTCCCCTGGCCTATCCCTCGGCGACCAGGTTCTTGCGCGCCCTCACCTTCGCCTTATATGCCGATCTGCCGCCGCAACCCGCTCCAGCACATGTGCAGCCGATCCCCCTTCAACCCTCCGAATTCCGCGCCGCCTGGGCCTCCAGCAGCTACGCGCGCGATCCGCGCGGCTGGAAGGGATTTATGCCGCGCCTTTCCAAATATGGCATCAACGCCCTCTTCGTCCACCTGCAGAGTGCCGGAACCGCCCACTATAAGACCGCGGGCGTTCGAGAGGAGTCGAGCCGCATCCAGCACAACCGCCCAGCCGATCCGCTCGCCGAAGCGCTGGCCGCCGGGCGGACAAACGGCATCGCCGTCCATGCTTGGGTAACCTGCTGGACACTCGATGGCGCATCCGAAAAACAACAGGCGCAGCTCGCGAGCGAGCATCGGCTCATGTGCGACGCAGCAGGCAAGCCGCTGCCGTGGCTCTGTCCGTCGATCCCCGAGAACAGAGCCTTGATCATCGGCGGCCTATGCGACCTCGTCCGGCGCGGCGTGCAGGGCATCCACCTCGACTATGTGCGCTATCCCGAGATGTCCGGCTGCTATGCGCCAGCCACGCACGAAGCCTTCGAGAGAAAACGGAAAGCCCCTGTAGCAAACTGGCCCTCCGATGTGCTGCCAGGAGGCCCTTCTGCCAGCGAGTTCCAACGGTTCCGCTGCGATACGATCACATCCTTTGTGCGCGAAGCTCGCGACGCCGCACGCGCCATCAACCCCGACATCCTCTTCTCTGCCGCCGTCTACCCCTCGCCTGAATCCGCACTCCAGTGCGGCCAAGACTGGCCCACCTGGGTGCGCGAAGGCCTCGTCGATTTCGTCTGCCCCATGATTTACACGGAGAACGACGCGGCTTTCGCCGCAACACTCGACGCCTGCATCGCCGCACTCCCAACGCCGACCGCGCTCGTGCCGGGAATCGGCACCGGTGCCGATGAAAGCCAGCTCAACGCCGCATCCACAGCCCTGCAAATCGGCTATACCCGCTCCCGTCACCTCGCCGGCTTTGCCTTCTTCTCCGCTGACGATGAATTGCTGACGTCGATCCTCCCCAGCCTCTTCTCCCCATGATTCCATGAATCCGCTCACTCCAAGGCTCCTAGGACAAGGCGCTCAACAAGATAAAAGTCAGTGGTCTTGGTTCACCCCGTGTCTTGGCAGTTAGCCTGCCGCCCGCCGAGAGCGGAACAAACGGCCGGGTGACTTATTTTTTTCGAGCGCTTAGACGTATGAGCACGATTACGAAGGGCTTCGTTGCTTCTAAACCCGACTCGCTCGAAGTTCAAGGCCGCTTTTTTCTGGATGCGAAAGCAACTACGACGCCTCCCCGCAGGCGTCGCGGAGGGCGGACACGATACGACCAGCCCCGTGATCCCTTGACCCCGAAAGCCCGATTCGAACGACTTACGGCACAATCAATGTGCGTCTGTCTCTGTCACCTTTTTCTTCGGCGCAGCCTTTGTAGGCGAACCGCTCCCCGGCTTAAAACGCGACTCGCTCAGGCCCGGTTGAACGACGCGCGGATCGCTGCCCCCGGACTGAACACGCACGTCACTTGGGCCCGGCTGAACAACACGCGGACCGCTGTGACCGGACTGAACACGCGCGTCGCTTGGACCCGGCTGAACGATACGCGGATCGCCGCGGCCGGACTGAATACGCGGATCGGCTTGGCCCGACTGAGCGTGCGGGTCGTTGCGACCGGGCTGGACATGCGAGTCGTTACGACTGGGCTGGACATGCCTCTCGTCATACCTTGGGTGCTCATGTCCCTGTGCATCTCTCCTGAAATGATCGTTTCGGATGGCGTGCTCCCGCCAATCGTGATGGCTTCTTTCCCATCGATGAAAATGTTCCAGCCGAACAAAATCACAGGCCAGCCAGACACCACCAGCTCCCAAATAGAAATACCGGTCGCCAACCCAGCCGATGTATTCGCCGTCAACGATGACGTAACTGGCGGGAACCATGACAGGCTCCTCAACAATAACCGGCGGCCTTGACACCTCTACATACCCGTCCGGCGGCACAACGATACAACCGGATATGAACACCAAACCTCCCGCTGCCAGGAACAAGCCACACGAATGCATTTTTTTTGTTTTCATTCTTTTTCTTTTCTGTTGTTCACTCCGCCGACACCCTCTACCAGAGCGCTCAGTTCAGGCCGTCATTGGGTTCAGCATGTTGTGAGAAAGCTCAAGCCAGACACAGAACTTTTGCGCAATAACGATAGTGTTATAAGGGTCAGGTGTCAAGCGGACACCCGTGACATCAAAACCGCTTTCATTTTTATGGCTGTCCCCATTCCCCAAAACTTAAGCCGTCTGCTCTGATGTCCGTTTCTTACCTCAACTCGCCACCATTTGTTCAGCGTTCAGTCAAGGCCCCCCAACGGTCAGCTCGAAGCAGGGACAAGCTTCTTAGAAACTCGGACAGCAAGGATTGAGGGGCGAGGACATCGGCAGTTGGTAGCCGGCGATTTGAAGGCAGTCTGAGCAGGAGAATACAGGGGCAATGTTCAAGGCCCTCACCCCATTCCTGAACGTCCACCTAACATCATTTGGGGCTTCTTAGTGGACAGGCTGATATCCCTCACAGCGTCGGGATCAATTGATCCGGATGAGCGTACCCGAATCGTGGCGCAGCCAGATGCCAGCCGCCGTTGTACGCAGCTCCCATTTACGGGCCCCGGTGATCGTCACGTCGCCCGTTGCGAAATCGCCGGTCTTGCTTCCGAACGATATCAAACAGAATGAGGGCACGCTTCCTGTGTACGCGTTGGCGTTCACCACCAGCTTTGCGCCGCCGCTGATGGTCAGGCTGCCACAGGCGAACTTCCCGACACCCTGTGTTCCGAACGTGAAGTTCAGCGTGCTGGCCCGGCTTCCATCCGGTGTGGCGTGCAGTTCGACCGCCTGCGCATACAGCGATCCGGACTGCGCCACCGACACCGTGCCGGTGCCATAGTCGCCCACGTGCAGTGTTCCGATCTTGCCCGCGACCGTGTTGCTGATCACGACCGAGCCTCCCGCCAGAGAGAAGGTGCCGACGCTGCCCGGAGCAACATTCGTGTTTCCGTAGGCCGGTTGCGCATAGATTTTGTTCATTCCCCACCGCGCCAGCGCATCGACGCCGCCGACATAGACGTCCCGCACCGCCTCGAACAGGCCGTTTGAAATCGTACAGTTGCCAGTGCCGCTCGAAAAGCCGACGACAAAGTGTCCCGAGGCGTTGTTAGTGGCGAGGTTCGCGTTACCGAAGCCTTGTCGGAATATGCCACCCGACTGGTTGAGATCGCCGCGCGTAAACTTATTGAGGCCCAGCACGCAGGCGCCTGCGTTGGAAATAGCGCCGCCGCTGAGATTGATTTCCCCCCAGGGCTTTACGCCAGCGCCCGTGTAGTTCCAGCCGACCGCCAGCGCAGGCGCTCCGCCGATGCTCCAGCCCTTTGACGTATCGGCCATGTCGAACACACCGTTCGTCACGTTGACCTGCGCGATGGGAGCGCCCGACTTATTCGAATCGCGTGCGACGGAAGCACAGCCAGAGCCGGGCATGGCGAACAGGCCGCCATAGACATTGACCTGCGCCATCCCTGACGACTTGTTACGAGCCATCACGATCTGCTTGAAGGAGACGTAGCCGCCCTCCCAAACGTTCACCGCGACCGTGCCCCCAGCGGCGTTCGGGTAGAAATTCGCCTCGGTAAAATCGGTGTTTGTTCCGACGATTAAGCGCCCCCTGCGCACATCGATTGCGGTATATCCGTTGGCGCTCATGAAAGGACGCCCGCTTGAAAGGACCGAGATGAAGGTGAACGAAGCATTGTCCCCTGCGATCTCGAAGCGGGACGTCGTGTTCGCGGAAGAGTCGAGATAGAAGGCGTTGCTGGTAACCAGCTTGGCCGCGCCGTCCAAGCGCACAGTGCCCGCATTCCCCAATTTGAACGAAGCACAGCTGCCGTCCCCCGCGTCGTTCGTGTTGGCCAGCGTCATCGTGCCGCCGCTCATGTGGAACAGACCTCCGTTGACATTCAGTCCGCCGACGTTCCCCGCATAAAAATTGGCGACGCCGTTCGTCATCTCCAACAGCCCGTTCGGAGAGACCGTCAGATAACGCGTTTCTGTCCGCGTCAGCCGATTCGAATCACCGATCTGAAAATAGCCGTCCTCAATCCGCAAGACACCCCCGGTGACGGTGGCGAAATCCGACGCGCGGTTCGTCGAGGCGTATCTGAAAGCGCCGCCCGTTTTCAGGGCCAGAGCCGACCCCGCCTTGATGTTGATCACGCCGTTGCTGCCGAGCAAAGCGCCGCCCGTGATTTCCAGACGCGCGGTATTGACGCCAGTGTTCGCTAACGTCAGATCCGAGAATGTGCCCGAGACATCTGTACCCACGCTGACCGTGTACGACCCCGCCGTATTCGTGATGAAGGCCTGACTGAAATCCGGCACGCCCGCTGTCCACGCCACCGTATTCGACCATGCGCCATCCACAGCGCCAATCCAAACTGTCTGCCCGCTGGCTGATCCGCCTATAGCTGCCAGTCCAAAGAACATCGCGCCAACACTCAAATAGAATGTCTTGGAAAAAACATTCCTCAAGCCTGACAGACAAAACCAACTCACTCTCTTATTTTGTTTCATTCTTGGTCACTCATTCGGTCAACAGAAGCAGCCCGGATACAAATCACGGACTCCCCCATCGGACAGACCGGAATGTCCGGCCACCTTGATTTGATTGGGCTCTAGTATGCGAGGGGGGGTGAAAATGTCAATCCCCGTTTCGTCCTCCCCGACGACAGCCACCAAGAAAACCGGACAGACGAGTGGCTGACCAGGCAGGCGTGGCGCCACCCCATGGACGCGACGGTCGATATCCACCCCCGGCCGGACAATCGCACCGACTTTACGATTGAACATTGGCATAAAGTCGCTACAGTAGTGGGCTAATTAGCGAGAAAGAGGCAATGACATTGGAGCACACAGAAACAATCCCCTCGACGGAGGTAACGATCTACACCGACGGAGGGTGCGAACCGAATCCCGGCGCCGGCGGTTATGGGACCGTCTTAGTCTGCGGCAACCAGACGAGGGAACTCTCGGGCGGGTTCGAGCTGACGACAAACAACCGGATGGAGATCTTCGCCGCCATTGCCGGATTGGAAACACTCACGACACCGAGTCAAGTGACGCTGGTCAGCGATTCCCGCTACCTGGTCGACGCGATGACGCTGGCCTGGGCCAAACGGTGGCAGGCGAATGGATGGTGGCGCACGAAAAAAGAACGCGCCGTCAACGCTGACCTGTGGGATCGGTTGCTGACCTTGTGCGAGCGACACCGCGTCGCATTCAAGTGGGTCAAGGGCCATGCGGGACATGAACAGAACGAGCGTTGCGACGTGCTGGCGATGACCGCGCTGAAACAGCCAAACCTCCCTGTTGACAGCGGCTATGTGCCACGTCCTGAAGAACCGGAGGCCGCCAAGGTGCCGATTCAGGCGGAATTCAGTCTGCTGTAAACCGGCCCTTCCAAAACGCTTTCCTTCACTCCCCCGCTCCTGCCTGATAGCCGGGTGAAACGTAAGTGCCGCCTGCATGACCCTCCGGAACAAAATCACCCGACGCCGGTTTCCCCGAAATGACGCAGCCTTCAATGAGACTCCCGGCCTGCCAGGTCACCTTGCCGTCCTTTTCCACGGCCTTGGCCCTGCTGGAGCGCTCCGAAGGGAACACCGCCTGAGCGGCGACACGCTGCCCCTCGCGCGGTTCGATGTAAACCGCCTCAAGAGAAACGGGGTAAGCGTTGGTGGCATCCTCCGAGTTTCGCATCCAAAGCAGATATGTCACCCGCTGATGGGTGTTCGGCAAAAAGCGCAGATTCACGTTCTTGATCGTTGCGCCTGCGATCAGGAACTCCGGTCTCAGAAAAAAGCCTTGGTAGTTCGAGCTCCCGGTCAGGTGGTCGACGCGCAGCTGACCGATGTCGCCTTGCGCTTGAAAGATATCCGCATGCTCACCGCCTGAAAAACCGTTGATGTTCATCACCCGCGCGTTTTGGATATAGACATCAGGCGTGAATCCTTTCTTGCCAGAGACGTTGATGCCGTCGCCCGAAAGACGCTTCCCGTCAATCTCCACGCCCTCGATGAACACGCTGCCGGTCACATCGACAAAGCGGAGCATGAACGACACTCCATTGTCCGGCTTGATGGAACCGCCCATCAGCCTCAGGTTGTGTCCCCCGTCCACCTTCACCTTGTTCGTCAGCGGCTTTTCCGGCATCTGCAAAATGATGTCCTGCTGGTCGGGAAAAGGGCCGTAATAACTTTTCCCGTTCGAGATCTTTACAGTCAACGGATCGGTGAGCGCGGGAGGTGCCCACGTCAGCAGGTCAGCCGCGAAAGCAGACGCTGAAGAAAGGAGGGCCAATCCCAAGGCGAACGCGACCGGGCACAAGCGGGTCCTGACACAAACACAGCTAATGATATCCGTCCATTCGGAGGCGATCCGCTGATTGGGGGTACGTTCGGTAGACATGGGCTACCCAGCCTCCGCTTCATTTGCCTTGCTTGCACCTTCAACCGATTAAGATTACGAGTGCCGTTAGGAGGAGCCGAAGCCCTTCTTAATCGCTCTCATACTCGCAATCACGATCGGTGAAAAAAATCGCTCTGCCGTTTGTTCCCGCTCAGAGGACAACAGATACGATTGCGACCCCAAGCCTGAGGTTCGCCCGCCTTGAATTCACAGGGGCCAGCTCTCGGCCAGCGAGACAATCGCGTCCAACGCATCGGCCTCGGGAATGACCTTGATCTGTTCACCGCGCACGAACAGCGCGAAGGATCCTTTTCCTCCAGCGACTGCGATGTCAGCCCCTTTCGCTTCGCCGGGGCCGTTGACCACACATCCCATCACAGCCACGTGGGGACGGGGCGCGTCTGGATGCCCGCGGTAGAACAGCTCCAGCCGCTCCTCAACGCGAGCCGCCAGCGAAGCGACATCCACACGCGTCCTGCCGCAGGTCGGACAGGAGGTCACCGCCGCACCCGGCGCGCGCAACCCCACACTGCGTAACAGCTCCACGCCCACCCGGACTTCTTTGGCCGGCGTATCAGTCAACGAGACGCGGACCGTGTCGCCGATGCCGTCCAACAGGAGCGCGCCCAAGGCCACACAGGAGCGCACCGTGCCGGGAATGAAGGTGCCTGCCTCGGTCACGCCGAGATGCAGCGGATACTCCGTCCGTTCGGACAGCAAGCGGTAGGCGGCCAGCGTTCGGGGCACGTCGGAGGCTTTCACGGATATTTTGATCTCGCGATAATCCTCCGCTTCCAGCAGTGCCACGTGGCGCAAAGCGCTTTCGACCAACGCTTCGGGAGTCGCTGAGCCATGCTTGGCGAGAATATCTTTCTCCAGCGATCCGCCGTTCACACCGATGCGGATCGGAACATGCCTCTCCCGGGCGGCCGCCACCACGGCTTTGACGCGGTCCTCGCCGCCGATGTTTCCAGGGTTGATGCGAAGGCCGTCAGCGCCCGCCTCCAGCGCAGCCAAGGCCAACCGATAGTCGAAGTGGATGTCCGCCACAAGCGGCACGGGCGACTGCGCACGGACTTTGCGGAAAACCTCACCCGCTGCCGGATCAGGCACCGTCAGCCGCACGATGTCGCATCCGAGTTCCGCCGACCCGACGATCTGCCGCACCAGCGCATCCGCGTCGTGGGGATCCGCGTTGGCCATGGTCTGCACGCTGACCGGCGCGCCGCCTCCGATGGCGACGTTGCCGACCATGATGCGCCGAGTTGCTGTGCGGGGTCGAAGCACCGGAACCGCCTCCGATCAGGGTTTCGCAGGCGCGTTGGTCGCGGGCGTGAGGACCGCAGGCGCATTGGTCACCGACGCCTTGGCCTCTTCGCGCTCCAACAGGTGCAGCGCCTTGGACAACTTCACTTCTTTGACAATGTCACGATAGAGAAGCAACGCCATCAAGCCGATCAGCAGAAACGCGCAGGCGTTGACCAGAACCGCCACCACTTTCGGGTGCGGTTTGCGGCGGGAGATCACCTCGAACATGGCGAAAAGAACATGGCCGCCGTCCAGCACAGGCAAGGGCAGCAGGTTCAAAATCGCCAAGTTCACACAGATCATGCGCAGGAATCCGAGGGCGTCGACCATGCTGCCCCGCACGGTATGATACAGACCGACGACAATCGCCACCGGGCCACCCACATTCTTAGCCACAGCCGAGCGTTCGCCTGGAGACTCGGGAACCAGCAGCGCCTGCAACACCCGCACAACCGACAGGGAATCCCACTTCAACTGCTGCCACGGATCGCGGTACATCATCCACGCCTTGACATGGTCCGAATCCTCGCGCCACCCGATGCCGATCAGATGGCGTCCGGCGGACTCCTCGAAGCGCGGTGTCACCGACAAAGACAACCGGGCATTGCCGCGTTTGACGCTCAGCAAGGCCGGCACGCCTCCATGCATTTTGATGAGCGACGAGAAGTGGTAGGCCCCCGTCACCGGAATATCGCCCACAGCCAGAATCACATCGTTGGTCTGCAATCCGCTCTGCTCGGCGGGCGACCCCGGCACGACGCTCGACACCACGCAACGCGACTCGGGAAAGACATTGCCCAACACACGGAGTCCCAGCACATTGTTGGTCTGGAACGTCAAGTCCATCTCGCGGGTCTCACCGCCTCGCGCCACACGGAAGGCCGCATGGCCAGCCTCACCCGACAACTGGCACTCCACCTGCAAGTCGATCCACGTGGCGACCTTCTTGCCGTTGACCGATAGAATGCGGTCTCCGGGCCGCAGCCCGGCCTTCCACGCATCAGACTCTTCCGACACAGAACCGACACGCGTGTCCACGACGCCGGTCTTTACACCCGGCGTGAAAAAGATCACGTACGCCAACACCACCGCCAGCACGACATTTCCGAACGGCCCGGCAACGGCCACAACGATCCGCTTCCAAGGCGCGATATCAGGTAATTCCTGGGCCTCGGCTTCATCGCCTTTGTGATGCTCGCCCTGCACCTTCTCCATGCCAGACGGATCCAGCTGCGGCAACGCCACGTAGCCGCCAAAAGGGATGCACCCGATCTTGTAGTCGATCCCGCCAATCCGCCGTTTCCAAATCGCCGGACCGAAGCCGATCGCGAACGCGTCAACCTTCATTCCAAGCAGCCGTGCCGACAAATAGTGGCCGAACTCGTGAATGAAAATAGCCAGGCTGAACAGCAGCGCCACGCAGATACCAGCCCACACCGAAAAAAGCAAGTCCATCATCGTCTTCCACCCCTCTTCACAATCTGCGCACAGCCGTCCATCAGCGCGCACAGACCGCACATCTCATCGCTCAAAACATTGCAGACGCCCGTCCGCGTGCCCAAGCGTCCGCACCGAACACCCCCTCGAAATCGTCGCACGGACGCACCGCGTGTTCAGACATCACGCGTTCGATCATCCGCCAAATGCCGGCGAAAGGGATCCTGCCAGCCAGAAAAGCTTCAACCGCCACCTCGTCCGCCGCGTTGACCACGGCTGGCATGGTGCCGCCCACCGAAGCCGCCTCACGGATCAGCCTGAGACAGGGGAACCGCTGCTCGTCGGGATCAAAAAAAGTCAGGCTTTTCTGCCTCACCAGATCCAACTCCGGCATGCTGACCGCCCGGCGGTCCGGCCATGTCAGCGCATACTGGATCGGAAAGCGCATGTCCGGCACGGAGAGCTGCGCCAGTGTTGCCCCGTCAACAAAAGTGACCATGGAATGCACGATGCTCTCGGGGTGCACAACCACGCCGATCTTCGAAACCGGAATATTGAAGAGCCATCGCGCCTCGAGAATCTCAAGTCCCTTGTTCATCATGGTCGCCGAATCGATCGTAACTTTGGGGCCCATAGACCACCGTGGATGCGCCAGCGCCTCGCGCGGCGTCACCGTTTCGAAATCGACCTCGGGGTGTGTTGCGAACGGTCCGCCCGACGCGGTGAGCACCAGCCGCGCGACCTTCGTTTCGGCCGCCGTGTCGCCCTCGCGTCCGTTCACGCACGCAGCCCGGCACGCAGACGTCTGAAGACACTGGAACAAGGCGCTGTGCTCGCTGTCGACCGGCAACAGGTTCACCTTCGACTCCGCCCGGCGCCGCATCACCAGTTCGCCCGCTGAGACCAGAACCTCCTTGGTCGCCAAGGCGACGTCGTGCCCCGCGTCCATAGCCGCCAGCACAGGGCGCAACCCGGAAAGTCCCACCAGCGCACAGACCACGGCATCGGCCTCCGCCAGCGCCGCCAACGCCGCAACCCCTGCCGCCCCCGGCCATACCCGGATTCCGTGGGGCCGCGCCAGAGTCTCTGCCTCGGCTGCAGCCGCCTTGTCCTCCACCGCGATATCGGCCACGCCGAACTGCAACGCCTGATCGATCACCCGCGCTATCTTTGTCCGGGTCGACAGGCCAACCACGCGCATCGCGTCGGGCAACGCCTCGGCCACCTTCAGGGTGTTCTCGCCGATCGAGCCGGTGCTACCTAGAATGACGACTGACTTCATGGCGACACCGCTTGCCCGACAAACCAAGCCAGATAAAAATAGAGAACGGCCGGCGTGAAGATGAGACTGTCGAACATGTCCAGGATGCCGCCCATCCCCGGCAACAGACCTGCGGAATCCTTGACATTGACAGCCCGTTTGAACATGGATTCGACCAGGTCTCCAAGCACGCCCACAATCCCCAGCACCAAGCCCAACACGAGAGCATGGACGGTTCCGAGCTCCTTCAACGGCCCGCCTGGCAACCACGCGCAATGCCGCGCCATTTCAATCATAGTCACGCTTGCGGCCATGGAGGCAACCAGGCCGCCCACAAGCCCTTCCCACGACTTCTTGGGCGAAATGCGAGGAAACATCTTGTGCCGCCCGGCCAGGAGCCCCACCGCGAAGGCGCCGACATCGCCAATCTTGACCACGAGCGCGATATAGGAAGCCAGAAATACGCCGATTCGTGCCGAAGGTATCTCGAACCGGTCGACCGCACCCCACTGGGCCAGCCGGATGAAGAAGCTCAGCATGAACGGCAGGTAAAAGAACCCCAGCAGCGTAATCCCGGCGTGCTCGATCGGCCGCTTGATCCGGGAGTCGAACAGCACGCGCAGCAGCAACCCGAACACCAGGACCACCAGCATCAGGCACTCGGACTGGTGACCCAGCGGCAGCGCGAGCGCCGCATTGGGAGGATACGCGTAACAAGCCGTCATCCAAGCGACGCCCATCGCCATCCCGCAGTTCCGGCTCAGCGTAAAACCACCCTGCCGCATCATCACATAGAACTCGTTCTGACAGGCGCATGACATGAGCAACAACACGCCGAACAGGATCCATCCCGGCATGTAGCACAAAGCCAGAAACCAGGCCGCTGAAACCGCGACTCCGGTTGCGATTCGGCGTATGATCACGATGAAGCCTCCCGCCGGTCTATAGGTTTGACTCCGCCATATCGGCGGTCACGCAGCGCATAGGCGTCCAGTGCCGCACGGAAATCCGCCTCGCGGAAATCCGGCCAGAAGACGGGCGTGATGTAAAACTCGCTGTAGGCGCACTGCCACAGCAGAAAATTGCTGACGCGCATCTCGCCGCTCGTGCGGATGATCAGGTCGGGATCAGGCACATCCGGCGCGTAGAGATGCGCAGCGACCGTCGACTCGTCAATGCTCTCCGGCGCAAGCGTGCCCGCCTTCACCTGCTCGGCCACGAGCCGTATGGCGCGCACGATCTCGCTGCGGCCGCTGTAACTCAGCGCGATGATCAATTGCCTGTCGAAACCGGCGGTCGCCCTCTCCACTCGAACCAACGCCTGCTGAAGCGGCTCGGAGAGGTCCTCGCGGCGTCCGATCACACGCAGCCGCACCTGCCGCTCGATCAGGTCAGACTCATACTTCGCAATGAAGGCGCCCAGCAACGACATCAGCCCCGCGATTTCCTCCGGGGGGCGCGACCAATTCTCCGTGCTGAACGCGTACAGGGTCAGATAGCGGACACCGGAGTCACGGCAATAGTCCATCACGCAGCGCACCGTTTCGACTCCGGCCTCATGGCCTGCCAGACGCGGTTTGCCACGTTGCTTCGCCCACCGCCCGTTGCCATCCATGATGATGGCAATGTGCTGCGGCACTCTGTGTTCACACACTTCCAAACATTCACCCATAGGACGACTGACAGACCGTCCCTACAACCCCATCCGCAGCGTCGTTTCGCGCGCAGGCCCGACAGAAAGAATCCCCAGACGCCCACCGATCAGCGACACCAGACGCTCCACGTAAGCGCGCGCCTTGAGCGGCAGATCCTCGTAGCGCGTGATGTGACTGGTCGGCATCAGCCAGCCGGGCATCTCCTCGTAAACCGGCAGGCAGCGAGCCAACAGGCTCAAGTCAGATGGAAACGTCTCATATCTCACGCCGTCGTCCCGTTCGTACGCCGTGCAGATTTTGACCACCGGCTGATCGTCCAGAACGTCCAGCTTGGTCATCGCCCAGAAGTCGACCCCGTTGACCATCGCTGCGTAGCGGCCGACCACAGCGTCAAACCAACCGCACCGGCGCGGACGTCCTGTGGTAGCTCCGAACTCGCCACCCCGCGTCCTCAACTGCTCGCCCGTCGCATCCGTCAACTCCGTAGGGAAAGGCCCCGAGCCCACCCGCGTCGTGTAACATTTGATCACGCCGACTACGCGGTCGATCCGGCGCGGGGGAAGCCCAGACCCGGTACACGCTCCCCCTGACGTGGGATTCGAGGACGTCACAAAGGGATAGGTTCCAAAGTCGATGTCCAGCATGGTGCCCTGCGCGCCCTCCAGCAGGATGCTCTTGCCCGCACGGTCCGCCTCGTTGACATAAGCCACCGTATCTGCGATGTAGGGGGTCAGCGTCTCTGCCGCCTGCCGGTAGATCGTCTGCAGTTCCCGCACATCCAGCGTCGGAACGCCCCACGCCGCCAGCGTGACATTGGTCGTCTCGGTGGCCTCCTTCACCGCATCCAAGAAACCGGGTGAAAGCATATCGCCGACCCGCAGGCCGATCCTCCCAACCTTGGCACCGTACGCGGGCCCGATGCCCCGCCCCGTGGTCCCGATCTTCTTGTCCTGTGAGCGGCGCGCTTCATCTCCCGCGTCCAGCGCGCGATGCCACTGCATCACCATGTGGGAACGGCTGCTGATGAAAAGGCGACCCGCGGACTCAATGCCCTGCTCGCGCAGAAGCTCAATCTCCTTGATCAGGTCAAGCGGATCCAAGACGACCCCGTTCCCGATGACACACTGCTTGCCCGGATGCAGAATGCCCGAAGGGATGAGGTGCAACACATACTTTTTGCCACCCGTGATCACCGTGTGGCCTGCGTTACTACCGCCCTGAAACCTCACTATCACATCCGCCTGCGAGGTCAGGACATCGATAACCTTACCTTTGCCCTCATCACCCCACTGCGCACCCACCAAAATCGTATTCGGCATAAATAACACTCACTCCACACTGAGATCCGCACCGGCCCCTCCGGTACAACGTTTTTTTAGTATAGCCCATTCGGGGCCGCTTGGGCAATCCTTCAGGTATGGAAACGAGCAGGCCGCCAGGCCCTTGACGTTTAGGTTCCAACGAGACGAAAGGAGCCTCCGCGTAACCGCCTAACAGCCTGCCGTTTAACTGCCTTCCTAGCCCAAATACGCGCCCTGTTCACGCAGCACCTTCTGGATGTCCGCGGCAGGCACTTCGCGCGGGCGTACGCCCGCTTTGGCCGCCAGGGCGGCAGCCACTCCCGCCGCATGCCCCGTCACCATGCACACCGGGATCAGCCGAGCCCGGTCGATCAGATCCGGCGCACAGGAGATGCAGCGCCCGGCAGCCACCACGTTGTCCACGGTCTTGGGCAACAGCGCCCCATACGGAATCGCGAAGGCCGGATGCTTCAGCGAATCGTCCCCGGAATAAGCCACGGCATCGGCGAACGTCTGTCCGGAAATCGCGCCTTTTTTGTCGATCCGCGCCACGCCCTCCAGAAGCCGGGTCGCCCGCACGCCGAGTTGCGGCGTGGTCTGAAGCAGAAACACCTCCTCGTAGCCGGGCGTCTTGCGGATACGCTGCACGTAGTCCCACGCCGACTTCCGGTGCATCATCTCGATGCGCGACAAGTCGTGCACATCCAGCCCGTTCCCCTTCGGCCCCAAGTTGTTGACCCAGCGCGTAGACTTCAGTGGCTCCACCGAGCCCAGATTCAGCTTGGTGTCGTGCGGCGCCTTTGTCTTGTCGATCCGGTCGTAGTTTCCCAGCCGGTAGACAAAACCGATCGCATGTGAGATCTGGTTATACGTCGCGCCCGCCTGATGGTATACGTCGCCGTCGCCCGTGGCGTCCACGACCACTTTCGCCAAGATCGCCTTGCGGCCTTCCTTGCTCTCGAAAACCACGCCTTGCACTGCGCTGCCGCTCTGGATCACATCCACCCCCCAGGAGTGGAAGAACATGTCCACCTTCGCCTCTTGGATCATCGTGTCCATCAGCACTTTGGCGGCCTCGGGGTCGACCGTCGGCTGGTACACTTTGGCGTCGCGGCAGATGATCGCCCCGTCCCCCATCTTCTCCAGCCGTTTCAGAAACTCCTCGCAGAGCCCGCGCGTCACCAGCTTGAAACCACCACTCGCCATTTCACCCGTGCCGATCACGACCAGCACCATGCCGTTGGTAAAGAGCCCGCCTAAACTGCCGTAGCGCTCCACCAGCGCCACCTTCGCACCAGTCCGTGCCGCCGCCACGGCCGCGCTGAAGCCCGCCGCTCCGCCGCCGACCACCACCACGTCCGCCGTATGGAAGACCGGCAATTCACGGGCCGGCTGCATCACTTTGCCACCCTCGATATAGGCCGATGGCCCGTCCTGTGTGGTCAGCGGCACCATCTTGATGTTCTTCGCGAACCCCGCCCGCTCGGGATCGCCATCGCTGGTTTCATCTGCGGAACTGCGCCCCGCCAGCATTCCCATACCGACCGCCGAACCTCCGACCCCCAACTTGCGCAACATCTCTCTGCGCGTAAATCCCAAGTTCATTCCGTTTCCTCCCCACGTGTGACCGGCCTTCATGACCTCAATGCACATGAGTATAATCGCTGGGCTTAAATTGACAATCCGATTGTGGAATCAAAAGGAGCCGCCGGAAGTCCTCATTCCGCTTGAGAACAGGCTGGCATCGGATTACACTTAAACAGTTCCATCCTTGCAAAGGAATTTTTCGGTCATGAAACACTGGCTTATTTGTCTTTCGCTCGCCATATCCACGCCACTCGGCCTGGCTGACTCGCCTTCGCGCCCCTGGGGTGACCGTTACCGCGTCATCCTTTGGTGTGGGGATACAGTCGCCAAGAACATCTTCCACACCAACGCCCTCACCTCCGCCTGCCGCGAGCTCGGCGCCACCACCCTCATGACCGGTTCAGAAGGCACCCCGACTCCCTGGCTCGGCGCGGGTTTCGACTACTATGTTGAAAACGTCGTCAACCGCGGCCTCTGCCTCAAGTTCCGATCCTCCGTCACAGACTGGAACGCCTTCGTCACCGGCTGGGCCAAGACACGCGACAGACTGGCGTTCACGCGCGACTATACGCTCGTCGACCCCGACTGGCGCGACGCCTCACGCGCCCTCGTGCGGCAGACCGCTAACCGCCACGCACCCTTCGCGCCGGTGCTTTACGACCTCCGCGACGAACTCTCGACAACCGTCTCCGCCAACCCCTTTGATTACGATTTCTCGCCTGCCAGTCTCGCCGCTTTCCGCCGTTGGCTCGCCACGCGTTACCCCTCCCTCGGAGCCCTTAACGCCGCCTGGCTCACCGCCTTCCCCACGTGGGATGCGGTCGGCCCTTTCACGACCGACGAGATCAAGGCCCGCCTCGGCGGGCGCATCGACGCCCAGGGCCAAAAGCCGGACTGGACCAAGGTGCGGTCTGCACGTTACACGCCGCAAGCTGCGAGGGCCGAATCCCCCCGCTGGCACCTCGCGCCGTGGTGCGATTTCCGCACGTTCATGGATGACTGCCTCGCCGAAACCCTGGACGACCTTCGATCCGTCTCACACGCGGCAGACCCCTCCACGCCCGTAGGCATCGAAGGCACCCAGATGCCCAGCGCTTGGGGAGGCTACGACCTCTGGAAGCTCTCGCGCGCGCTCGACTGGGCAGAGCCTTACGACATCACCGCCGCACGTGCCATTCTCGGCTCCTTCATGCGCGGCAAACCGATGCTCGCCACCTACGGTGAACGCGATCCCGCGGCGGTCTCGCGCCGCATGTGGCATCTGCTGCTGGAGGGCGATTGCGGCGCGATCCTCTGGTGGAGCGAAGACCTGCTCGAAGGTTCTGGCGATACTCTGCGCCTCAGCCCGAAAGGCCGAGACATCGCCCCCGTTGTGCGCGAAATGCAGACTCCTCTCGCCCAAACGCTGCTGCGCGCAAAACGTCTCTACGACCCTGTTGCCGTCCACTACTCACATGCGTCGATTCAGCTCGCATGGCTCTTCGAATCGTTTGAAGACGGCGCCACTTGGCATCGCCGATTCTCCAGCTACGAGGCCACGCACAATCGGCATGCCGCCCTGCGTACAGACCTTTGGCAGCGCCTACGCGAAGCCGGTTGGTCACCGCAATTTGTCTCGTACGAAGAGCTCGAAAATAACGCCCTGGCTGAACGCAACTTCACCGCCTTCATTCTGCCAGACTCTTACGCGATTTCCGAACGGGAGTCCCAGTCTCTACAGCGTTTTGCGCAAACCCCGGGCAACCGCCTGCTCTACACCGGCGAACCGGGCGTCTTCTTTGCCAATGGAACCCCGCGCCCCGCTCCACTCTTTCCGCCCTGCACCCAAACCGTCTCGCAACTGGTCGCGCAGATTCCGCCACCCGCCGTGCGCGTCACGACAGCAGACACAGGAGTTTGCGTCTACCGCTACCAGCTCGGAGAAGACCTGATATTCGCCCTCGAACAGCGCCAGCACGGACAAACCAGCGAGAACGTAACTCAGAGTGTCACACCCGCAGAACAGAGCGGCGCCGTGAGCGTAACCTTTGCTTATGGCGACCCACGGCCGCTTCTAGATCTGCGCACCGGGCAGAAAATCGGCGACAACGGGCAAGCCCGCGTCGACGTACCGTTCACGCGGCCGGCACTTCTGGGTTTCGCAACTGCGCGGCCTTCCTCTTCGCAGAAGACCGGTCACTAGTTCGCTGACGTCCCTGAAGCGATCTGCGCCTGTGACGCTCATTCCCTTCAACGTCATGTGCCCAGCGCCTTCTTCGCCGCCAGTTTGCCCATGCCGCGAACCTTGGCGAACGCCGTCAGCGTCCGGTTGCGCAAACGGATCCGTCCAGCAGCAGACTCCCACTTCGAAATGGTCAGGCCCGAAACGCCGACCAGCTTGGCCAGCTCGACCTGCGTCATCCCGAGCCTCTTCCTGAGCTGGCGCACCATCGGTCCGGTGGGCCGAATGCGAGAGGGCTTGACGCCTGCCAACGCTTTCTCGGCGGACTCCCTCACTGGGCGCGGCTGAACATCCTTCTGTACCGCCCGCACGACACGCTTCAATTCGGATACTTGGCGTTTGAGGTCCGCCACGTCCCGACGCAGAGCGGAAAGGGGTTTGCGCGTGACGCCCAAAGCACCCTTGGCGATCACTTCTCCGAGCACGGCATTCAAGTTCATAACACTTCCTTACGGGTTCGTTCTGACAGTATCGACAGCCAAACACCAACAACAGTGTGAATATACACCGCACATAGGGCAAAGTCAAATTGTGTCGAGGTGCGTTGACGTGAACGAAGAGGAGCCGACAGCCTGACTCTCAGGCAGGAGTAACCGTGAAACAGGCAGAAACAATACACGTCCCGCCCCTCTTGATAACGGGGCGGGACGCGCTCGCAGAAACCAAGAGCCGCAGGCTGACACCTAACTCTTTTAATGGACCATGATCAAAGAGCCGGAGAAATAGATGAGCCGTATGGAAGTGGGTCCGTAGACAAGCATCCACGGACGGGCGACTGACACGCTTTTGAATTTTCCCGTGACGCTTCCAGACGCTGAAACCACCGTAAAGGAAGTGACAGGTGGCTTCGTCCCCGGAACGTTAACCGTAAGCGCCAGCTGTGACACATCCACAGCACCTGCAACGGCCAAGCTGTCGCAGGTGCCATTCGTCGAGACGCCCAGTGTCAGTGTGCCGGTCAGACTTGGAGCTCCCGGAATTTTCAGACTGTCTTTCGGAGAGACCAAGCCTGTTACGGTCAACGCGCCATTCGATACCGCCCCCCCTCCCGACACCGATGCGAATGTGACGGCACCGCCGAACAGGTCCAGCGTTGCACCCGCGGTGACCGACACCGCGGCGGTCTGCGGGAGGATGGGGCCGCTACCTGCGGCCGGGAACCATTTGGCCATGAGCGCGGCCTCCACAGTCTGCCGTTCCAGATCAGTCAACTTGCGGTTATATACGAGAATTTCAGCGACCTCGCCGCGGTAGTAGCGGCTCGGCCATGAGGGCGAGCCCCAGTAGTCGCCGATCGAGGGCTTGAAATTCTGCAAAGAACCGCTGATCGACGTGACCAAGTGTGGTTGGCCGACGGTCACAGTACTATTTGAAATAACACCATTGATGGCGACAAGGCCACCTGCCCCCCCGTAATGGAAATCGTTGGCGTTACCAGGGAAATACCACGTCGTGCCGCCCATGCGAAGTCCGGTGTCTTCGCCCTCCCTGCCCCAGAAACCGCCGTTGTCGTTGCTCGTGTCGCGGAGCATGTTCACAGCAAAGACCGTCTGGGCATTCGTGACAGCCGAGCCGATCATCCGTCCGTGCGCGCCACCCAAACCGAAGCGAAGACCGCCGCGGCCGTTGAACAGGTTGCGGTCGTAAACCGGGCAATTGAGGTCGTTGGTTGTAGCGAATGTGAACCCGCGCCCCTCCGCATCCGCCCAGATGGTCACATTTGAGCCGTCAACCAGAGTGGTAAATGTGTTGGTCTTCGAGGCGTCCAAACGGTAGACGAGCCCCGTGACGGACGCGACACCTGTGGCCAGCATGAGCGTGCCTGACTCGACAGTTGTTGTGCCCGTATAGGTGTTCGGCCCCGCCAGAATGATGCGCCCGCTTCCGATCTTGGTCACCGCCACGTTCCCCGTGATGGACCCGGCATACACGCTGTCGGCGTTCAGCCCGCCCACCGCCAGAGTGGATCGGGTCGTGCCCCCGTTGCCGATACTGCCCACTCCTCTGAGGGTAGAGAGCTGTGCAGACGTGCCGCCAAGCTCCACGGACGCGCCGCTCAGGATGCTCATGGCATTGTTTACAGGCAACAGTGTCGAACTGAATTGCGGCATCGGAACAGTCCCAAGCCATTTCGCCTTGAGGTAAGCTTCCACCGACTGCCGCTCGCCGTCGTCGAGCCGACGGTCGTAAACCAAGATTTCTGCGATATCGCCTTTGAAAACACGCCGATACGTCGTATGTCCCCAGTAATCGCCGATCGCCGTCGTCCAGGTTTGCGCGTTGCCGGCAATCGCCGTCATCAGGATCGGCTGTCCGACCGTGAACACGTTGCCGAAAGCGCCGTTCATATAGATCCATCCCGCCGAGGAAAAATCGTTGCCGTTGCCGGCATACTGGATGGATGTCCCGTTGACTCGGATACCGTAGTCAGCCTCTGACTGGCCCCACAAACCGCCAATTGAGTTGCCACTCGCAGGCGAGATGACCGCAAAGACAGACTGCACGCGGCCCGAACGGTTCGCAGCGAGACGACAGATGGTCGAATCGCGAGTGAATCGTAGGCCGCCCCGTCCGCCGAAGAGAGTGGCATCATAAACTGGACATTTCTCGGTCTTGTTGGTGGTGAAAAGGATTCCCGATCCGTTCGCATCCGCCCAAGCCACAACATTCGAGGTTCCGTCGAACTGAAGCGTCGACAGCGCATTCGAATACGCGTCGAGCCGATAAACCAATCCGTCCAGCAGGCGAGGTGACAGGGCCAAGGCACCCGCCTCGACAGAGGTTTCACCCGCATACGTGTTTGTGGCGCTGAGCACGAGCTTTCCGGCGCTGATCTTGCGCAATCCGCCGCCCGACGCAGGTCCGGAACTATCGTGCAGGAGAGAGGCGGAAACAACCATTTGAGAATTGGTGAATGCGTCGAAGGTCACGCCGCCCGTGGAAATCTTCACCTGCTGCACATTGTACAGATAGCCCATCGTGGCGCCTGCCTTGTTGCGGAGTGTTCCGCCCGCGACACTCATCGAAACATTCGTGGAGTTTTCCGATAAAACGCCGTCCAGTTCCAAGACCCCGTTGCTGCTCACCTGTATGCTGGCATTGCCGCCGGCGAAAGCCCGCACTTGCGAAGCGGAAAGCGTCGTCGCGCTGCCCGCGCCGCCAACCGACAGGGCCGAAGCCGCGCCGTTCTGCCCCATATCCACAACGGCCGGGCCCACGCTCGAGTAGACCAGAACTCCTCCGAGCTGCAAATTCAGAGTGGCCGAGTTTCCGGAATTCCGCCCGAGCACATACGGCGTTTTCCCGTCCAGCCGTGCGCTCGCATCAGAGATGTTAACGGCTCCGGAGACAAGGTCCAACCCCGCTAAAACGCTCGCCGTCACGTTGTTGGTCACAGCCACGGTGCCGGAGAGGATGCGGACCCCTTTGCCGGAGCCGCCCACGATTCCGTTGGTCCAGTTCGCAGCATCGTTCCAGTTTCCCGCCCCGCCGCCCCACACCATATTGTTGGTCGTATAGGCCCACGCGTCAACGAGGTAGTTATTCCTCACATCCTGTTCGGAGAGCGTTCCCGTATGAATGCGCACACGCGAAAGGGCGCCGGAGAAAAAGTTTGTATACTGCGTTGCGCCAGACCACGCCACGGCACCAAGCGCAATCGGATTGCCGGATTCCAAAACGACATTTCCCGCACCGTAAAGAGTGCTGAAGTTGCCGTCCACATAAAGGATTTCCGTGCCGAAAGACGACCGGGTCGCGACAATATAATGCCATGCGCCCGCAGGAGGAATGCCATAGCTGAAATTGACCGTGGAGCTTTTATGGTCGACCGCGCCATTGCCAGAATCATAGCGAAGCATCATCTTCGGCTCTTGCCCACCGCCCCCCCCCAGTGCCATCGCTCATCGTCCAGGACAGGTAAATGGACTTGGCAGCAGGCAGAGTCGGAACCCATACCCAGGTTTCGACCGACCAGGGATTCGCACCGGTCAGCGACGCGGGCACGATGCTGTTCGTCAGGACGCTCTGCAGCGAGCCGTTAAAACTCAGCGCTTTCTTGCCGAGCAGGCTGTTGGTGAAAGTCGGCCCTGCGCCTCCTGCTAGCGGTGCGAAGTTGCCTCCCAGCGACCCGGCATTCGCCCACTGCGCGACAGGGGCTCCGTCCACTGCCGTCACCGAGTCCGCAGAGAGGTCGACCAGCAGCGTCCCAGCCGACCGCAAACCTTGCGTCATGCCCGGAAACGCACACGCCATCACCAAAACTAAGCTCAACAAGATTGTCTTCATATCACTAGCCGCCCTCGACATGAGCCGGAACGGAACGCACACCACCTTGGCGTAACCACGAAACGTTCTGGCAACCACGATTGCTTTAACCTGTCACACACGCGCCCACCCAAGCGTGAATCGAAAACAGACGCACGTCACCTTGGCTTGAACAGACGAAAATCCTACACCCATAATCAGTATTCATGATGCAGGAATAGGATGTAAACAGTCAATCCCTGATTTCAAACGCGCCTGTCAGTGTACAACTCGCTTGGCGTGCGGGACGAAACCGCTCCCGGCATCTGATGAGACACGTCATCGGTCGTAACGTGAATTGACTGACGTGAGCAGGCGATGTATCTTGAGATCCCGCTGCAAACGGCAATGTCGCAAGCCTTTTATGCAGCGGACACGTTGCCGCGAGGACTGCCGAAAAAGACCTTACAGTGTCGTGACGAACAAGAGAACTTAACCATCGAAAAGGGGAGACTGATATGCTCGACTTCACCGTCAACCGGCAGACCTGCACGAAGTGTGCCCAGTGCGTAACCGACTGTCCCGCGCGGGTAATCAAAATGAACGAGGGCTTTCCCGCTATCGCCCCGGAAAACGAAGCCTCCTGCTACCGCTGCCAGCACTGTCTCGCAGTCTGCCAGACCGGGGCCTTATCCATCCTGGGACATAAGCCGGAAGACAGCCAGCCACTGGCCGGCAATTATCCCGATGCCAACCAGTTGGAGACCCTGATGATGGGCCGCCGTTCCGTCCGGCGATACAAAGAAGAGAACCTGGAGCCAGCGCTGCTACAGAGACTGCTGGATGTCGCCTGTCACGCGCCCTCGGGCCTAAATGCCAGACAGGTCCGGTTCACGGTAGTGGATGAGCGCCTGAGACTCATTCGGTTGCGCGACGAACTGATGGCGGGGCTGGCCCAGCTGGTTAAATCAGGGCCGCTTCCCGCGGGGATGGATTTCCTCGCCGGTTTCGTAAGGCTGTGGGAAGAAGAGCGCATCGACTTCCTCTTCCGCGGAGCCCCCCATCTTCTGGTTGTATCGGCACCCAAGGACATCGCGACACCGGTGCAGGACTGCCTGATCGCCCTATCCTACTTCGAGCTATTCGCTCAGAGCCTCGGCGTTGGAACGTTATGGGACGGCCTGGCCAAGTGGGCCATCGACGACCTGCAGCCGGAGTTCCGCAGACACCTGGGAATACCAGACGGCCATGTGATCGGCTATGCGATGGTTTTCGGCAGGCCTGCCGTTCAGTACGCCCGCACAGCGCAACACGGGCCAGCACGGGTCCACAGAGTGGTCTGAGTTTGAGAGCGCCGTCTCGTGAAAAGGCTTTGAGCAAACCCGACCTGTCTTCGGGTTTCCGGCCGGGTTGCCGGAGCGGCCTCAGTGTTTCTTTCCAACCTCAAACGCGTTTCCGGCGCATGCACCGACACGGTAATACCGGCGAGCTCCCGGATCGAACACAAAGGGCCTGATGTTTTCGATATACGGTCTGCCGTCGCTGCCCAGAACGCTTTCGTCGATTTTGACATCCAAGATCTCCCCCACGAAGTGGGTGTGAAGACCGATCTCGTAGTGATGGATGACCCTGCACTCCAGAACCATCGGGAACTCGCCCACGTAGGGGGCGTCGACCAACCCGGATCTGACCGGAGTAAGGCCGGTTTCCTTGAACTTGTCTACGTCCCGTCCCGAAGCCATGCCGAAATAGTCTGCCTCTTTGACGTTTTGCTCGGAGGGCACGCTCAGCGTGTACGCTCGTCTCGCCATGATGCTGTCATACGTGTATGTGGCCTTGCGGAGAGAAACGGTCACACAGGGCGGAACCGAGCAGCAGATGCCTCCCCAGGCAATGGTCATCACGTTAGGGTTCCCTTCGGCGTCATAAGATCCCACGCACCAAACCGGTGCGGGTACAATGAGCGTCTTCGCTCCAAACGATTTTTTCATGCGGTTCAGTTCCTTTGTTTCATTTCCGGTCAGAGCGGGCCTGCGCTACCAAGCGCTACGCTCACTTCCCGTTGCCCATATTGGCCAGCCCCTCAAGCGACCGGGAGCGTAGCACGATACGGTGCTGTGGCGGTCTCCCACTCCGAAAGAGTCAGGCGCGAAACGCAGCAATTTTCCCTGCTACATCGACAGTTAACCATTCGATTTCGTGAATGTATACCGCATATAAGGCAAAGTCAAGCTGTGTCGAGGTGCATCGCCGCATAGACCGCCGAAGCGGTCTGCATCGCCCACAGCACCACCTCACCCAGAGGGGCGGAACTGAATGTCCGCTTAAGTTTCATTCGCCGCTCGGAAGCCGCGCGAGTGGCCGCGACACGCCATGAAGCGGCTAATTCGTGTCCACCAAATCGAACACGCGGACGTAATCCGTCAGAAACTCGTCGGGCAGTTTGGCTTTCGAGATGTCTTTGCACCAAGTGTCTGTCTCATCGCTGAGCTTGATGTATTGCGGTACCTGGCTGATGGAGCCGGGATTGATCCGCCACGTCTCCTTGCCGTCCACATAATAGACATACGCATCAGGCTTCCACCACAGGGCAAAGGTGTGCCAGCCTTCGCGAAGGCCGGGCACGGTCACCGTTTGGTGCCACTGCTGCAGTTGGTGGTTTCCCAAAGGATCCCAAAAGAGCGTGTGCTGCACCTCGTCGTTAGGCCAGAATTTTTCGAAAATGTCGATCTCGGTCCCGTTCCACCAACGGTTGCCTTGAACGTGACAACCCTCGAAAAGCCAAAACGCTGACCAGTGCCCCTGCTCCCGCGGCAGCCGGACGCGGGCGACGTAGTAACCGAACGCGTGCGCGAACTTGCCTTGGGTGCGCACGCAGCCGTCGATGATCCTGTCGCCATCCCTTGACGTTTGGATGACCAAGTGACCGCGGCCGTCCAGCGAGACCGCCTTGCGCATCCACCAGCCTGCATGGCGCGGGCCGTCCGGCGGCGTCTCCCATTTGGTTTCGTCCAAGTTGACGCCGTCGAACTCGTCGTGCCAGATCATCTTCCAAGTCTTGCCAGCAGGCGCTTGGGGAAGAATCTCGGCCACCTGGCTCGTCTGCCCGCACACCGTGCCGGCGGTCAACAGTATTGTTCCGGCACATGCGAGTCGGATTTTCATGCCGCTATACTCCATTTGACTTCTCGATCACGTCTCAAACAGCCAGACACACTGCCGAGAAGAAGAGGGTGACCACGTGGAACACCAATGGCACCTGGGGTTGTTTGCCAGCAGTTTCTTGAAAGACTCTTTGCCTGGGTCGTCTGATGTGCCACCAACAGTGATAGGCCTCAAAAAGAGCCGTAAACACCGTTGTGCCATTCTCGAACATTGTTTAAACGATATCACACACCCTGACCCTGCTCAAGTTTCTCCAACTCCCCATCACCGTATCAACTAAGCAGGTGAATGGTTCATCCGTTCGCTCACCCAAACAAGAATGGTGAAATTTGATTTCGGACTCTCTACTGTTGGACTTCGATCATTTCTCGCTGGATGCGGAGAGGTCGAGCGAAGCCGCGTCATCCTGCCACTCCGAATGCGATGCCCTCCATCCCTCCTAGTCGAGCGTGCTCCTCCACAGCGGCCAATATCTTTACTGTGGCGGCAATCGCTGCAACTGTTGGCGGCACGATGTGTTAACGTTTCTTGCGGTGAGCCCTAGGTATCCCCTCGTACTCAACATTCACCGTCCTTGTGCAACGTCTCGCTTTCCGATCTTTTTTGCGGGTTGCCGTTGACACTGCGGACGGTATTTTGTACAGTGATCCAACTTTTTTGACAAGGCGGGTTAGCTCAGTTGGTAGAGCGTCGGAATCATAATCCGCAGGTCGGGGGATCGTGACCCTCACCCGCCACCATCTTAAAGGCCAATAAAACCCCTTGTTTTATTGGCCTTTTTTTATTCTGGCGTATTCAGTCTTTGGGCCGTTTCCCTTGCTGCACCTATATCGTTCGGAACGGGTATTTCGTGTTGCGTGAGCCGTCGGCACCGCTTAACACCACCGACACCCGCGCGTTTGTCGCAGAAGCCCTCCCATCGTGCTTCTTTAAGTCCGCCGCTTTAACTGGAAGACCGCAGTGTCACTTTCGAAGTCACAGCTTCTTTAACGAATCGCAGACGCGCAAAGTTGCACAAGTCAGGGCAATGGGCACTTCCAACGTAACCGCAATTCTGCTAAGGTATTATTTTTTTGAAAAAGCTGTTTGTGTCCGCACGAGATACGAGTGAATACGCAACGCATAGAGCAAAATGGTTTCCGCTTGGTCGAACGGGTGGACGACACCAGCCGAACAGTGGTTTGGAAGGCCGTCCAAACAACTCTCGACCGAACGGTCATCATCCAGGTGCTGAAACCTGAAGTCTCTGCCGTCCCTTCCGAGGTCAACCGTTTCCTGACGACCGCACGGCTTTTTGCGCGCATCAAGAGCGATTCGATCGCAGCAGTCTTCGACATCGTCAGCGAGGGTGACCTGCACTATGTGGTCTTGGAGCACGTGGACGGCCCGACCTTGGAAGAACTGGTCAGCAGGAAAGGGCCTTTGCCATTGGAGCAGGTGCTGCGCATCGCCGCGTCGCTCATCACCAGCCTCGAGCAAATGTGGGCCAGCGCGCATATCGTCCACCGCAACCTCAAGAGCGCCACCATCCGCCTCGATACGCGCGGCGTTGCGAAGATCACCGACTTCAGCCGCGCCATCGTAGCTGGCCCCGACGTGGATGTCACGGAGATGGACGACGGCCACATTGTCGGCACGCCCTGCTTCCTCTCTCCCGAGCAGTCCCAAGGTGCGCGCACGCTCAACACCCAGTCCGACATGTATGCGCTGGGGGCTGTGCTGTACCACCTGACGACAGGCAAGGTGCCCTTCGAGGACTACGAACTCATCGCCATTCTCTCGGCGCACGTCAAGCAGCAGATTCCGCCCCCGCACCGCGTTAACCGGCACATTCCCGTCTCTTTCTCTTGGTTCTTGCACCGGTTGATGATGAAGAATCCGAACAACCGGTATGCAGACTGGGATGATGTGTTGAACGATATCCGGCACATGCTGGCAGACTCCACACCCTCTTGTGTGCGCCCGGAAGAGGAGTTCCTCAGCACAATCGCCATCGACCTCGACGATGCGAGTGAGGCCCCAGCGGCATCACCCCAAAAGGCTCCCCGCATCCGCCTGAACCGCAGACAGAAGAAAAGTGAGAACGCGGCCCTCGAGGATGAGGACACGTCCCCGTTCGCCGAGCACGCCCCGGAAACCAAGCGAAATGACCCACTTTTCCGAGTGGTCTGCTGGGGAATCCTCGTTTGCTGGCTAGCCCTGGTCTTCTGGTTCCGAGCCGTTCGCCAATCAGCCCCGGCACCTGCTGGCGCGCCGACTCTTCCCGGCCACACGGCCGTCGCGGTCGGACAAAATTCCGAGCCAAGCGAGGACCCTAAGGCCATTCCTGCTAAAGACGAGGCCGCTGATGTCAAAACCGTTGCGCCCGTATCGCCTGCGGCACAAGAGCCAGTCTCACAACCTTCACCCATGCCGCCCGCTTCCGTTGAGCCAGCCGTCAAGCCGCCGCTCCCCGCTCAACAGCCGCAACCGGCTTCCGAAGCACTTCCAGCCGGCATTCCGCCCCCGGTGACTCAAGGACTGGCCTTGGCTTTGGCCAACGGCGACCTGGTGTCCGCTCGACAGATCGTCAGAAGCGCTCCCGAGCGGTTTCAGGAAAGGGAAGCGTTGCAAACCCTGCTCGACCAAACTCCCAGTCCTGACACCCTTGTGGCGGACTACCTGAAGCCCCAGATCGGCAAGCCGCTGCTCTTCGAACACAACGGAAAACAGCGCACCGTGATTCCGCGCAGCGTCGAGAACGGGATCATTCAACTGGAAGCCAACGGCCGCGGCGCAGAATTTCCCATCGAAAAACTCACAGCCGACGAAAAACTGCGCTGGATGGACAAGCCGCAAGACGCGGCGCACAGCGTGGCATACTGCATAACGCTGTTGCGCTCGTCGCGCCGCGCCGAAACCCAAGCGCGGGCGACCGGCTGTCCGCTGCTGTCAGCAGTTTTCATCCAAGCGCTCGACCTCGTACCCGCTGTCACTCCCCCCGCTGAATGACCGCCGCCGCTTTGAGCTCATCAAACTTCGCCTCGAGAGCGGACTGGCACGCCTGATCGAACAGCATCGTGGTGATCGTTTCCTTGATATCCTTAAAAAACATCGGCTGTGCCGGCTCTTTCGCCAGCAGACGGAACAGGTGCAGACTGCGGCCATCCAGCTCAATCACGTCGCTGACAGCCCCCGGCTCCAACGCGAAAAGCTTGGCTTCAATCTCTGGCGGGAGGTCGCCCTTTGACACCGGATCAAAGATGCCGTAGTCGTTCCGGAACGAATCGGAGCAGGTCTCGACGGCCTCCATCCAGTTCAACTGGAAATTGGCGATTTCAGACTTCAGACGCAACAAATCCAGAAACAGATCCGATTTGCCCCCTCCACCCGGACGCACAAACCTACAGATGTGCGACAGCCGCAAGGTCTCCGGTGCAATGAACATCTCGGGATGCTCGTCGAAATAGCGCCTGACTTCCGCCTCGTCTGGCTGCGGAACTCCTTTGCGGATCGCCTTCATCAGGGCACGTGCACGCAAAGCCCCCTTGCCGTTTGCCAGACGTTCACTCTCCGGTATTTTGTCATAAACCTCCGGCAACTCCTTGATATATTGCTGCGCACGCTCGTCAGACGGCTCAGGAAACTTGGCGGTGGCCTCCTGTCGGAACAGCTCGGCTTCAACCAGGTCTTCCTCCGCCCACTGACGCAATTCCGATTCGGTCGGTTCGCCGCCGTTCTCCCGCACATACTTTTCGTAACTGTCGCGCAGACGCGCCAGCTCCTCCGCGATTTTCTCTTCCGTAATCGCAACACCGTTGACCGTCAATCCCATAAAACTCTCTCCTTGCCCCTTATATACACCCAAGGATGGGCGTAGCAGATTCTCTAACAGGCCATGCGCATCTTCGCGCATGGAGATGTCATTCCACCTCGGCTCAAGGCTCCTGGCACTCCAGAAGCAAGACCGGCCCGAGAAGCCCAGAGTCTCGCACAGGCCACTGCCGCGCGTCAAACCCCTTGTACTTGATATCGACGAAATTGATGTCTTGGAAAATGCGCCATGGCACCTGTCGCATGTCCAAGTCGCGGATGCGGTTCGCGCCGAGATTGGTGACCTCGACCTCCAGCGCATTCCGTCCCTTTTGCAGACCGCGAGGCAGCATCACGCGATACGGCGTCAGAATCGCATTCCCAACCTTTTCGCCGTTCAGGCGCACGCGGGCGCTCACTTCCACACGCCCGAGGTCGAGAATCAGCGGTTTGCCTACGCACGCCTCCGGAGCGTCGACCGCCGTCCGATACACCGCCGTGCCGCCGAAACGCGCCGTCTCGGAATCGCCGTTCGCGGTCCACGACGCCAGCGCCGCAGCCTCGTAAGCTTTGGGCCATTCCGGACCTCCAGCCACAAAGCTCACCTGCCACGGTCCCTCGACTTCCAGCCGCTTCTCGCCCGGACGCGCAAAACAGTACTTCGGTCCCTCCACGGCGCGCGTGTCGAACGTGCGCAGCAGAATCGACGCACCCGGCTCCAGATAAAGACGCACCTCGGTGCCGCCATCCTTGGTTGCACGCGACTCCGCCACACCAACGGCGCCGCTCAGCGCATCCATCGCCGCAACGGTCGCCGCTGGCACAGCCAGCCGCACCCAGCCGGACAGCGGCCTTGTGCCGTGGTTGACAATCAAGTAGTGATACCCCCACTCGTGCTGCCGCCGGATAAAATGCACCCCTTCCTGCACGCCCGCCAGTTCGCGCCCCACGCCGCACAAATTCAACGCCTCGTCGCCGCGACCGACATAGAGCGCTCCTTTGCCGGCCACCGCCTTTGACACACCGCTCACGCCGGTTTTCTTCAGTTCAACGCGCGCCTTCGCCATTGCCAGTCTCGTACGCTTCTCAGCCAGCCCGCCCCACCCCGGCACGTCCTCCGGCATCCGCTCACAGAAAACCACATTTGCGCCTGCCTCAGCGAACGCGGTCAGTCTCTCAAACGTCTCCGGAGGCATGAGCCGCGACGAAGGCACCATCAGCGCCCGGTACGTCGCGCCTTCCGCCGTTACGAGTTTCCCGTCGGCCACATGCACGCGCTCCAGCAGCCGGTCAGACACGTAGTCGAAGCCGATTCCCAGACGCCACAGCGACGCCGACGTGCGCCCCAGCGGCTGGTTGGTCATCCAAGCCGCTTCATGCACGGTCATCTGCCGCACATACGGCCCATCCGCCTGCCAAAAATCATGAATCGGCCAATAGAGCAACACGTCGTTGGAGGGCTTTCCCGACTGCAGCACGGCCTGCGTGCGGGCGATGTAGGCGTTGAGCAGCGGCGCGTCATGCCAGATCGGATTGCGCGGATTCATCTCGGTCGAGGCGTAGAAAAGCCAGCCCGGCCACACCGCATCGTCCGCTGAAAAACAGGTGCCGTGATAGAAGAGATGGTTGATGCCGCTGAGAAACATGAGGTCAGCCAGACACTTGATCTCCTCGGGAGTCTCATGGAAGTGCTCCGCAAGCCACGTGCCGAACTCGGCGGATGCCAGACGCGTGCCTTTCACGTGCGCCGACGACGAGGCCATTTTGGAGATGAAGGGATTGCGGTCGGCTTTGTCAAAGTCGGCGTCATAGCGCGAAACCAGCGGATCCGCACCGCCGTGACCGAACATCTCGGTTTCGGGAATGTCCGCCAGCGCATACAGGTCCAACAGATTGGCAGGCGCGCCGTGCGCCTCGTTGCGGGTCAGGATGCCACGCTCGCGGCACCACGCCGTCCACTGCGGAAACACATCCTCCACCATGAGGTCAGACAGCGTCTCGCGGTAGTCGGCCTTCACACGCGCCGCGCGGTCTGCGTCGCCGAGTCCGGCGAAAGCGGCCAACTCATCGGCAAGCTTATACCCCCGCTTGCGCTCGAAGGCCGCAAGAAAGCCTTCGCTCCACGCCGTGCCGTAGTACTCGTAGGAGTCGTGATACATCGCACGCGGCTTCGGGCCTTTGCCGTCAGCCGGAAAAACTTTTGTGAACGGCGCAAGATACTGCGTCATTGCCTCGGGGTCGAACGGGTTGATCATCAGCCCCTTGCCGCCGGGGCTCGCCCGTTTGACTGCCGGGCCTTTCGCCGGTTCGGCGAGCAGCGCAACCACTTTGACGCCCTGCGCCTGCGGCTTCCAGTCGATACGCCCGAGGCTGTCAACGCGCGACAGCAGGTCTTGGGTCGCGCCGCCGTCAGGGCCGACCGCCTGCAAGCCCCGCAGCGCCTGCCGCCTGAGCGTGCTGGAGAAAGCCTCACCGGCACGCGTCTCGTACACCTTGACGTCGAGCTTCCAACCGCCGCGCTCGGGCGTCACCTGCGGCCCGCCGAAGCACCAGCCAGACCCCGTGGTCATATCCACGCCCAGCCCGAGACCCTCCGCCGTCGAGACCGCGCAGGCGAACAGCTCCATCCATTTCGGGCTCAGATAATCGACGTAGCGGTTCTCAACGCCTTTCACACCGTAGATCGGGATGACATGTACGCCACCGAGCCCCGCTTCCGCATAGCGACGGAACTCGTTGCTGATGCTCTGCGGATCAACCGCTGAACCCGGCCACCAGTTGTAGGCCCACGGCTTGCACTCACGCGTGATCTCCGGCCACGCTAACGGCTCGGCGGCACGCATCATACAGACAGAGATCGCACTCACAACAGCAACGATCACTTGACGTTTAAACATAGGACTCACCCACTCTGATCAACAATGAATGGAAAAAACGCAACGTCCGCCTTCAGTGAACAGCAAATAGAGCTTCGTCACATATTGGTATGCAAACGGAATCCAGAATGAGGAACTCAGCACGAGGAGTCCAGTGATAAGGCAGTCATCGTAGAATCGACCCCGCCGCACAGCAACAACCGTATGCGCGAGCAGAAAAAGATCCATACCGAAGGCTGCCTCGATGAAACGGGAAGTCCACGCCCCCCAGTGGCACCGGCATCGCATACCGAGTGTCATTTGCAGCGCCAAACCGAAAATGATCAGCGAAATGAAGGCGGCCAGTTTCCGATCGTTTTTCCGTGCTTCGGTTAACATCCGTCACCTCCAACCGTTGAACCGTGAAGAACGCAAACATTCACACATGCGCCTCAGGGAACATCGCCTCGTAATGCGGCATCGGCGTGAAGATTCCGCCGCTCTTGGCGTAGTAGTCGGCATCGAAGGTAAAGACGCCGCGCTCGGTCTTGGACCACGGCGCATCGGGGTACGGATGGTAGCTGCGCATCGTCTCCCAGTTCTTGTAGTTCTGGTGTCCGTTGGTCTCGACCAGTCCGAGGCCCTCGAGCCCGGGAAAGGATTTCAGCCGCGCCGCGACGTTCTTGTTCCACTCCACGAGGACCGGGTTGACCGTCAGGTCGGCGCAGAAGCACGGCACATCCTTTTCGTATGCGACCTGGGCAATCTTCATGGTCATGCTCAGCGTCTTCGCGATGGCCTTCAGCGCCATGGCCCTATACCCCATTTCGATGCGCTTCAAGGCATCTTTATCCGTATGCGCACTCTCGTCCGAAGCCAGGCGCACGGGGATGTCGTGAACGTCGACCTCCTGCTCCTCGTCGAAAGGCTCTTCGATGATCGCGACCTGTTCGAACGCGCCGATCTTCCTGATGTGATCGATCAGCCGCAACAGCGTCTCTTTCTTCTCGTAACGTCCGTTCGCATCGAAATAGTATGGGAGTTTCCCGCTCTTCGTGTACGGCGTGCGGCAGCCGTCGAGCGCTGCGTGGATGGCGCTCACCCGCGCCATGTCTTTCTCCAGCATCTCCTCCTGCGTGCCCTTCTGGCCGATCTTGATCTTCATGAAGAAGGAGCCGGACTGAACAGCCTGTTTGATCTCTTCAATGGGAATCGTGTAGGCCATCAGCGGGATCGATGCGGCTTTCGGATGATGCTGCGAGAGCGCGGGCTTGTATGCAGCAGGGATCATCTCGTCGAAAGACGCGATGCCGTTCTCCTTGGCGAAAAGCAGCCACGCCGCATTGTCAACGCCCACCAGCGCGTTCAGCGCGAACGTCTGCCGCAACTTCGGCATGCCGGTGATCTGCTTGCCGTACGCGTAGACCTCTTTGAACAGCTCATCGTTGAGCGCCACCGGATCGGTGAACGTCCGGCCTTTCAGAATCTTCAGCGCGTAAGCGGTCATGGCGAACATCAGTGCGTTGCCGCCCGCCTCGGAGTTGGACGCGAACACCTTGGCGTCGCTCCACAGCGTGCTGTGCGTGCAGAGACCGATACCGCGCTTGCCGCTCGTACTGCGGATCATCGCCGCGCTCTGCCAGACATTGGTGAGATAGCCGCCCTTGAACCCAAACGGCCGCAGCAGCGGCTCGCGCTCGAAGTCGCAGCCGGTATCGGCCACCGTGATCGAGTTGAAGGCGGGCTTCGCCTCCTCGGCCCTCGCCAGCGAAACGCCGCCAGCCACAACTCCACCCGCCGCCAGCGCGGACGCCTTTATAAAATCCCTGCGATTCATGGATGCCCCTCGATTGTTGTGGACTCGACAGAACCCCTTGACTGAAAAGAACCGAGAACTCCGGCCTATCCAGTCACGGGAGTCTGCATTCTGTTATCCTGCGATCAGTCCGTATTTCGCGTAGGCGGCGGCGTAGAAATCGCCGTCGCGCTTGATCTTGCGCACCGCGAGCGCACGGCGCTCGTTCTCTGGCAGCGCCTGCTCTTCTTTCGTGAATAAGTCCCACTCGCAGTGCACCGAAGCCGGACCGCCGATTTTGAGGCTTTTCACCAGTTTGAAGTAGTTGTCCCAAGGCACCATACCCTCGCCAGCGAACACGTCGTCGGGCATCCACTTGTCCTTCTTCTTGGCCCAGGCGAAATCCTTGAGGCAGGTGCTGCGGATGTAGGGGGCGATGAGCTTCAGCGCCACGCTCCACGAGCCGCCCGACTCCGCCACCGCGTGGCGAATATCGTATTGGCAGCCGATCCACTGCGGGTCGAACCCCTTGAGCATATAATAGATGTCCCACACCGGCCCGCCGAACAGTCCATCGCCCCACGCATAGTGATTCTGATAACACCCGGTGATCCCGCACTTCTTGTTGAGCGTTTCCAGTGCAGCCATCTGCTTGTGATTCTTCTCGATGGAGCCTTCCACGCCCAGCGACTCATCGTAGCGCACGTAGCCCATGCGGTAGATTTTGAGGCCGCACTGCGCGGCGGTTTTGAGCACGCGCTCGGCAAGAGGATCTTCGGCCGATGTGATCGCCGTGACCATCATCTCGACCTTCAAGCCCTGCTTGCGCGCAGCCTCCACCGCACGCGGCAGATCCTGCTCGACTTTCTCGGGCTCCACGTGTCCCTTGGGCCGCACCGAAAGGTCGATGCCGCCCAAGCCCGCTCGCACCAGAGTCTCCGCCAGAGCGTCGTAGCCCAGCCATTGAAGCGGTTTCGAAAAAATGTGGAGACACGCCTTTGCGCTGTCCTTCTGCGCCAGCGCGGGGAAAACCAACCCACTCCCCGCCGCCAGCGCCGCCGTTTTTAGGAATTCACGTCTTTTCATGGTGTTTATTTGATCGAAAGCAGTGTTCCAAGTTTGTGGAGGAGAATCACCTTACCCGCGCCCGATGTGCGGTCGTACCGTACGCTCCACGCCTTCGTGAGATTGGTGGAGGCGAACGAACCAGTCAGAGCGCCTGTGCAAGTGGCGATCGTGTATGAGAAACCGCTCATCTGCGCCGTGTCCGCAATCTGCAGCGCAAGCGCCGAGATGTCCAAGTTGCCCGTGACGCTCAGCAAGTCGCAGGTGCCGTCCGTGCGCGTGTCGATCAGCAGCGTACCGCTCAGCGCGGGCGTGTTTGAGAGTGTCAGCGTGCCGACAGAACTGAGTCCGCCAGGCGCGACGATTCCGTTCGTCACCGTCAGGCTGCCGCCGATCACCGAACCGCCGCCAGCGATCCCGGCCAGGGTCTGCGCCTGGCCGTTCAAATCGAGCGTGGCGCCCGCAGCCACCGTGACGGTGCTGCTTGTGGGCAGGCGGTTCGCGCCGCCCGACAGGCGCAGCGTGCCGCCGCTGACGAGCGTGTTGCCGGAGAAGGTGTTCGCGCCGCCCAGCGTGAGCGTGCCGCTGCCGGCCTTGACCAGCGCGTTGGAGCCGGAGATCACGCCCGAGAAGAGTGTGCTGGTGTTGTCGTTGCCGACCGTCAGCGTGGACCACGCGGCGCTGCCGTTGAGTACGGAGCCCGCGCCCGAGAGCGACCCCACGGCTTGATTGATGCCGTTCAGATCAAACGCCGCGTTGTTGGAGACCATCAGCGCGGTGGTCGTCGGCAGCACATTCGTGAAAACCGGCACCGAAAGCCCCAGCCACTTATAGCTCAGGTACTGTTCCACCGTCTTCCGGTCGGCGCTGCCCAGGATCGAGTTGTAAACGAGGATCTCGCCGATGTCGCCGATGAAGGAACGGCGGTATCCCGAGTTGCCCCAGTAGTCGCCGATGGCGGTGCTCCAATTGCGTTGCGACATACTGACGGCGGTCAGGAGATGCGGGGTGCTTGCAGCAAAGGTGTTTCCGGCCACCCCGTTGATGTACATTTCGCCGCCTTGCGTGAAATCGTTCTGGTCGCCCGTCAACTGCCAGCTCGTAGACGATAGGGCGCGGATCCCCGTGTCATTCGCCGCGTAGCCCCAAAGGCCGTCGAGGCCCTGATAGCCCGTCATCTTGTTCACGACGAAAACGGTCTGCGCCAGCACCGACTTGGCGGCGACCATCCGGTTCGACATCATCCCGTTGAAGCGCACGGCGGCGAGCCCGTTGATGGCGTTCGTCACGTAGACCGGCTGCAGATGCACCAGGCTCTGCGTGAAGTTCGCGCCGGTCGCGGTCGAGTCTGCCCAGACCACGACGTTGGATCCGCTGAGCGTCAGCTTCGACGCGTCCGACGCGTCCAGTCGGTAAGAGAGCCCGTTGGTCGGCGCGGCGGTCTGCACGCCTTGCAGCTTGACCGTGCCGGCGTTGATGACCGTCGCGCCGCTGTAGGTGTTGAGTCCGCTCAGCGTGAGCGTGCCCGTGCCGGTCTTGCTCAGGGACGTCGTGCCCGCTCCGTTCTGGATCGAGCCCCAGTACAGGCTATCCGCATTGCCCGCGCCGACGGTCACCGTGACGGCGCCTCCGACCGAATTGCTCACTGTGCCAGCGCCTCCCAAACGTCCGACGGACAGACTCTGGCCTCCGAGATCCAGCGTGCCGCTGAGGCTTAAGGCGCTGCCGCCAAACGCGGCGTTTCCGACCACGAGGGTTCCGGCGTTGACGTCGGTAGCCCCCGAGTAACTGACCGCGCCGCTGAGGGTGAGTGTGCCGTTGCCGTTCTTCATCACTCGGCCCGTGCCGCTGATGGGGTTGGTGACCGTCAGGTTGCCCGCGTTACTAAAAACAAGGGTCGTGTTATTGATGACCGGCCCAGTGCCCAGCGTTCCGCTTGCGCCGATCTCCAGCGTGCCGCCGCTGACGCGGGTGGTGCCGCCATACGTGTTGCTGCCGTTCAGAAGAATCTTTCCCCACGCCTGGCCGGGGCAGCCGATCTCGAGGCCGTAGGGACCGTAAATGGGGCCGCTGATCGTGCCGACCACCGTGGGTGTGGGCGCGCCGACGCGCGTGTCGTCCATCAGTTCGACGGGGCCAGACAGCGTGCTGCTTGCTTCGAACCGCACAGCTCCGACGGGTGCGGCCTCGGCCGTGCCGACGCCCGCAAGGTGGAAGGCGTTGGTCAGTGTGCCCGCGAAGTTAAAGAGGAACTGTCCGCCAGCGCCCGCGTTGCCGTAAATGAAAACGTCCCCGCTGCTGAACCCCTGCGCACTGGCTATGCTGATGCGGCCCGACATGATGCGGGTTCCGCCCGAATAGGTGTTGCCGGCCGAGCCGAGCACCAAGTCCTCGTCCGTGCCGCCGCCCGCCAGCGTCAGGCCATTCGAACCGGTGATCACACTGTTGAGATAAGGCCCGATGGTGCCCGTGAAGCGCTGATTGAAGATGACAATGCCTTCGGAGGTTCCGAAGTTCAGCGTGCCATTCGTGATCCCGGCCCTTGCGCCACTGGCGTTGTTGAGGATCACGCCGGCGGGGTTGACCCCGTCGCCCACGGTCACCGTCTGCCCGCTGTTGATGGTCAGCAGCTTGCCAGGAGCGACGCGCAGGGCGTACACCTGGGCGCTGTCGGCGACCGAATTGCTGGTCACGTTGGCAAGGGAGGCCGAGCCGCCGCCGAGTCCGGCGGTATAGGACGCGGTCTGGAAGCCGTTGGCACCATAGGTCAGAAAATCGCACGGCAGGCGGTCGTCGCTGTTATGCACGCCGAAGAGCGATGCGGATGCCATGCCGTTGACCAGCGTCACGCCGCCGTTGACCAGCAGTTTTTCCGTGCTACCCAGCGTCGCGGTTCCCGCTGCTGGGATGATCGCCAGCACACTGCGGTTCGTGCGGACCAGGACGCTCTCGGCCGCGGCCCCGCTGTTGCCGAGGGTCAGAGCCACGCTGCTGTCGCTGCCCTTGGAAAGCCCCAGTGTTGAGGGCCCCGGCCTGTAGGTGAAGGTGTTTCCTGCGGCTCCGTCCGCTGCGGTGAGGGCGACGGTCAGTCCGCTGCCTGCCGGATAGGCTTGCAGGGTGCCGCCGTCTAAGACAACGCCTCCGCCTCCGAAAGGCGCCCCGCTGAGCGAGGTTGTTCTGAGTGTGCCGGATTTCACGGTCGTCTGGCCCGTGTAGGTGGCGTTGGTGACCAAAACCAGCACGTTCGCACCGTATTTGGTGAGCCCGCCATCCGCGCCGCCGGTGCCGTTCACGAGCGGCTGGTTGATCTGCGTTTGGAGGCTTCCGCCGTCGATGCGCGCGCCGCCTTCCATCACGTTGAAGGTGGTATATTGATTCGCGCCGACGGTCATGCTGACCGCAAATCTCAGCAGACCGCCGTTGAAAAACACGAAGACCGGGCTGTTGGTATTCGCTTCGCCGTTGCCCAGTCCGCTCACCGTAAGGGTTCCGCCCGCGAGGGCGACGATGCCGGTGCTGGCGTTCGAGCCGACAGACATGAACTGGAGGCTTTGGGCCGCCGTGACATCGGCGTTGTTCGTCACAATAAACGTGTGGCCCCACCCGTCGCTGGCGATGCGCTGCGTAGCGGCGATTTTGACGATCGCGTTGCCGCTGGCCAACAGGCCGATGCCGCGGGACGGCTGCATTGTCCCGATATTCAGCGTGCCGCCGTTGACAAAGGCGTAGACCGCGTTCGTGTTGCTCATGCCCTCCGTCATCGGGAAATATGCGGTGCCTCCGGTCTGCACGTAGCGGTTGACCTTATTCCCGCACAGGGTGCTGGAAAAGTAGTATGTTCCGCCGCTGACCTCCACGGCGGTGCCGTTGTTGGCCACGAGGGTTGCTCCCGTGCTGCTGCCACCGGTCAAGGAGAGCGGGCCGCAGCCGGTATTCAGCGTGAAGCCACCCATGAGGTAGCTGCCGCCGTTGACCTGAAGGGCGCTGCCCGAATTCGCAGTGAAGGTAACGCCCGAGCTGTTGCCGTCGTTGAGCGCGAGCGTGCCGCCGTTCACGGTGACGGTGCCCGGACGCATCTGCAGGTTAGCGAGGCTTAGCGAGCCCGCGCCCGCTTTCGTGATCGTGCCGATGCCGTAAACCGGATTTGCATAGTTTTGGTTCGTCACCGTGTTGAACGCCACCGTTGCGTTCGCGGTGATGCTGGACGAATTGGTTAACACACAGTCCCGCACGCCATCGCCTAGACGCAGCGTCCCGCCGCTGACCCGCGTCGCTCCGGCATAGCTATGGGCGTTGGTCAGTGTCAGTGTGCCCGTCCCGATTTTTTCAAGGCCGCCCGCTCCGCCGAAGACCACGGAAGGAGTCATATCCGCATTGTTCTTGCCCAGAACCAGGGAAACAGCCCCTCCGCCCGTATCCTGCAGCGCCAGAGTCTGCGCGTTCGTGGTGTTCAGCGAACCCAGATAATAGGTGCCGACACCCGGCGCGAAAGTCAGGAGGCCTGGAGCGTAAAGATTAAACGACACGTTCTCAAGCGAGTTCGAACCGGCTGCCACGACCGAGCCGCCCGGCTCCTGAAAATTGAAGGTCGCACCGCCATAAATGGTGCCCGAAAAGACTCTCGGAAGACCGTTCAGCCGGAAATTCAATACCGTTCCGGCATTCGAAACCACTCCGTCGCCCGTGATCGCACCGATGTTATCGGTCTGCCCGTTGACATCGAACACGCCGCCTTTCTTCACGTCGATGACCGCGTAATTGTTGATCTGGTTGGGGCCGCCGTATCTGAGCACCGCGCCGCTGTTGATCGTAATCGTGCCATTGCCGACGTTGAGCCCGTCGCTGTTGCCCACAAATCCGCAATACACCAAACCGCCGTTGATCGTGAGTCCGCTGAGGCCATACGCATACCGGTTGAGCCGGAGCGTGCCCGTGCCCTCCTTGACGAGACTCCCGCTCGTGCCGCTCAGCTCGACGCTCACATTTGCGGTCGTTCCGGTGCCCGCGACAGAGATCACGGATGTCCCGCCACCGTTGAGCGTAATCGTGTTGTTCGTGATCAGGGTGTCGGCATTGGCAAAGGACAGGTTGCCCAGCGTGAGGCTGCCCAGGTTCTGCCAAACTGTGACGCCCGTTCCGTTGGTGAAATAGGCAGTGGAGCCCGTGCCCGTGGCGTAGGCGCCCCCCTGCCAATTGGCCGTGTCGCTCCAGTTTCCTCCCGTGGCGCCAGTCCACGCGCCATCGACCGCCCGCGCCGCAGACGCGGAAAACAGCAGCAGCGCCAACGCTGCCACGACCCGACGTCCGCATACCCCCACAGAGCGTTCCCATGAGTGTCGGCAGCTTGAATCTCTCACACATCCTGTTTTCATATCTCTCCCTTTGTATTCATGCGGTTCATTGAATCGTCATTAATGCGCCAAGCTTGTGGAGCAACAAAACTTTGCCTGCTCCTGGGGTACGGTCGTACCGGACGCTCCACGCCTTCGTAAGATTGGTAGACGTGAACGAGCCGGTCAGGTCGCCCGTGCATGTGGCGATCGTGTATGAGAATCCGCTCATCTGCGCCGTGTCCGCAACTTGCAGAGCGAGTGCCGAAATGTCCAAGTTGCCCGTCACGCTCAGCAGATCACAAGTGCCGTTTGTGCGCGTGTCAACAACCAGCGTGCCGCTCAGCACCGGCGTGTTCGAGAGCGTCAGCGTGCCGACAGAACTGAGTCCGCCTGGCGCGACCGTGCCGCTCGTCACCGTCAGGCTGCCGCCGATCACCGATCCGCCACCGATGATTCCGGCCAAAGTCTGCGCCTGCCCGTTCAGGTCGAGCGTGGCGCCCGCAGCCACCGTGACGGCGCTGCTCGTGGGCAGGCGGTTCGCGCCGCCCGACAGGCGCAGCGTGCCGCCGCTGACGAGCGTGCTGCCGAAGTAGGTATTCGCGCCGCCTAGCGTGAGCGTTCCGCCGCCGACCTTGACCAGCGCGTTCGAGCCGGAGATCACGCCCGAGAAGAGCGTGCTGGAACTGTCGTTGCCGACGGTCAGCGTGGACCACGCGCCGCTGCCGTTGGCAACAGCTCCCGCGCCGCTGAGCGAACCGACCGCCTGGCTGATGCCGTTCAAGTCGAACGCCGCGTTGTTCGAGACCACCAGCGCGGTCGCCGTCGGCAGCACGTTGGTTGGAACCAGCAGGCCCACGCCGAACCACTTGTAGTTCAAGTAGGCCTCGACCGCCTGCCGGTCGGCTGCGGCCAACGCGTTGGTGTACACCAGCACCTCGCCGACATCGCCCTTATATGAGCGGAAATACGTGCCGCTGTAAGGCCTGCAATCTCCGATGGCGGTAGACCAGTTCTTCGACGAGGCGGCGATCGCTGTCAGAATGTGAGACGTATTCGACGCGAGCTGGTTGGTCTCAACGCCGTTGATGAACATCTGACCGCCGCACGAGAAGTCGTTGGCGTTGCCGGGGTGGTTCCACGCGGTCAAACTGGCCTGACGGATACCGAAGTCGCCGTTGTTCTGCCCCCAAAGCCCGCCGCCCGACATATAGCCGCGAACACGGTTGACGATGAAGGCTGTCTGCACGAGTGCCGATTTGCTGGAACCCATGCAGTTGGTCATGCCTTCGAACCGCACGGCTGAACGTCCGTTAAGCGCGTTCGTGACGTAAACAGGTTGGAGCACCGACACGCTCTGCGTGAACGACACGCCCGCCGCCGTCGAATCGGCCCACATCGTGACGTTCGAGCCGCTCAGCGTCAGCTTGCTCGGATCGGTCGCGTCCAGTTGATAGGCGAGCCCGTTGGTCGGCGCAGCCGTCTGCACGCCCTGCAGTTTGATCGTGCCGCCGCCGATGACCGTCGCGCCGCTGTAGGTGTTCAGCCCGCCCAGAGCGAGCGTGCCCGAGCCGGTCTTGTTCAGTGCCGTCGTGCCCGCGCCGTTGCGGATCACGCCCCAGAACTGGCCGTCCGCATTGCCCGCGCCGACAGTCAGAGTGACTGTGCCTCCGGCTGAATTGCTCACCGTGCCGGAGCCAGCCAGACGTCCGAGGGTTAGACTCTGTCCGCCGAGGTCAAGTGTACCGCTAACGCTCACGCTGCTGGCGTTCACAGAGGCATCCTTGACCACGAGCGTGCCGGCATTGACCTCGGCCGCGCCGGAACAGGTGTTCCCGCCGCTGAGGGTCAGCGTGCCGTTGCCGTTCTGCAGCACACGGCCCGTGCCGCTGATGGGATTGGTGACCGTCACGTTCCCCGCGTATCTGAACGAGAGGGTCGAGTTGTTGATGACCGGACCTGCGCCAAACGTACCGCCCGCACTCAGCTCGAGGGTTCCTCCACTGACGCGGGTGATGCCACTATATGTGTTGAAACCGGTCAGAAGGACTTTGCCCCAAGCCTGCCCCGGACAGCCGACCTCAAGTCCGAAGGGGCCGTAAATCGAGCCGCTGAACGTGCCGACCGCAGAGAGCGTAGGCGTGCCGACACGCGCGTCGTCCATCAGCTCAACGGGGCCGGAAATGGTGCCGTTGTTGTCGAACCGGATCGCGCCGGCGGGCGTGCTGCCCTGCGTGGTTCCGACGCCCGCGAGGTGGAAGGCGTTAGTCACCGTGCCCGCGAAGTTGAACTGGAACTGCCCACCCCAGCCCGCGTTGCCGTAAATGAAGACGTCGCCTGTGCTGAAGCCCAGCGCGTTGACGAGGCTGACGCGGCCCGCCATGATCCGCGTGCCGCCGGTGTAGGTATTGCCAGCCGACCCGAGCACGAGATCCTCGTCCGAACCGCCGCCCGCAAAGGTCACGCCGTTCGAACCGGTGACGACGCTGTTGAGGTTCGGCCCGAACTGATCTGAACGCCGCAAGGTGAAGATGACGCCGGTAAGATTCTTCTGGAGCGCCTGTTGGTGCTGCTGCACAAAATCAGCCTGACCAGAAAACGCAACGACCACTGACAAGAATCCACAGCAAAGCAATATTGTTGACCGAATCATATTGCGTCGATTCATGACCAATATTTACTCCGTACCTGTCGCACCATGCAATTCAAATGCAAACGGCTTACCGGACTTCAGGTGGCATTCAAACAAACTCCGTAGCCACTTCGTCGGCGAACAAAATCCCGCGCCGGGTCGGACGCAATCGTCCGTCGTGCCAGTAAGCCAAATCCGTGCTGAGTAGTTTGGCGACTTGCCGGTCAAACCGGCCGCGCACCAACTCGGCCGGCACACCGGCGGTCATCCGCATCCCGAACGCCGCGCGTTCGGCGACTTTCATTGTCTCCGAGACATGCTCCTCAAATTCAAGCAATGGAGGGCGAGGCTCCTGCCGAGCCGCACCGGCACGGCTCGCCGGGAGGCTCGCCCTCCACACTGCGACATACCGATCAATGTCGGAAA
>Ga0118677_10001224_pt1 | contig 55141 bp, 39 predicted proteins | sample AliMusrvi5mmetaG_FD_86154 | JGI IMG/M metagenome (GOLD analysis project Ga0118677, IMG submission 86154)
GGAGGAAAGCTAATGTCATTCAAAAATAAATTCTCGACGCCGAGAATTCGCTTTATCGCGATCGCATCATCAGCACTCTTGGCAATTGCTTCATTTGCAGTACCAACTGCTGCACATGCCGCATCTGGAGGGTCGGATCAATGGACCGCTGGAGATCGGGCGCTGGTCCGCGGCGCTGGCCACGGGGCTAACGGGGCTGCTGTTCTTGCACAGCGTGATGCTGTTCGAGTGGCGGCACCTGTGGTTCAAGTTCTTCACCAGCGAGCATGTGGTGGTGTGCGGCCTGGGCGCGACCGGCACCCGGATCGTGGAGGCGCTCACCCGGCAGGAAGCCGAGGCCGGCGAGGGGGCAGCCGCCTGGTTGCGGCGAATCGCAAAGGCGTTGCTCGCCACGTTCATCAGGAAAAACCGATCGCCCCGGGTGGTGGCTATCGAGCGGGAGCACGCCATGCCGGGCGTAGCCGAGGCGGAAGGGCGTGGGGCGCTGATCGTCATCGGCGATGCCCGGAGCGAGGAGACGTTGCGGAAGGCCGGGGCGCTGCGCGCCACGCACGTGCTGGCCGTCTGCACCGGCGACGATACCAACATCGCCATCGCCACCACGCTCCAGGAAATGGCGATGGATCATCCGGCGGCGGTGCGAGGCGAGGTGACCTGCCAGTTGTTGTGGGAGGATTTCAAACTCCGCGAGAAACTGGCTCCCGACCTGGAATGCGAGGACCCCGGCCAGCAATCTGGCGTCAAGGTGCGCGGCATCAACGTGCCGGATCTGATCGCGCGCACGGTGTTTCAGGAACATCCGTTTGATTTCGAAGGGATTGTCCCGGCGGCGACAGCGCGGGTGCATTTGGTGCTGGTCGGCACCTGCAGTCAGGCACGGGCCTTGGCGGTGAAGGCACTGCAAATGTGCCATTTTGCCAATCGGTCGCGCCTGCGGCTCACGGTGGTTGGCACCGACGCGGCGAAGTTTCTAGCCGACCTCAGCCGCCAGCATCCGGGCAGCGAGCCGTGGTATGACGCGATGACTGCCGCCCCGGATCCCATGGCAGACGGCCTGCCGAACACGGCGGTGAAAACGTTCGACGCCAGGGACTATCTGACTGTGGCGGTGTGCGGTCAGGGTAGTGCGGGTGGCGTGCCTGCGGACCAGAGGGAGTCGCGGGCGGTGGTGATGGCGTTGGCGGTCGCCGGGCAGTTAGATGCGCTGGCAGAGGCGGCCCATGGACCGGCCCGCCGCCAGGTGCTGGTGCATTTGCGCGAGTGCACGGGCTTCGCCAAATTTCTTGCCAGACGCTCCGGCACGGCGGTCCATGGCTTTGGCGCGGCGGCTTCCTTCTGCCATCCGGACGTCTTGCTGCACGGCAAGCAGGACGCCATCGCCAAGGCCCTGAACGATGCCTACCGCAGCCGACACCCGGGCGACGAGTGGCAAAAGCTGAATGAAACCTTCCGGGATTCCAACCGCTTGGCGGCGGACCACATCCCGGTCAAACTGCGGGTGCTCGGCGTGGCGGCGGTGGCCGGCGGAAAGCGCAAACCGTCCGGCGAGGCAGCTGACCTGACGATGTTCCGGGAGCCGCGGCGAGATACGAATGGCAAGGAGGAGGCGCCTGATCCGACCTTGATGATTCTAGCGGAAATGGAGCATTCGCGCTGGTGCGCGGAGCGATATCTGCGCGGCTGGCGCCTTGGCCACCCCACGGACAAGGAGGATGAGAAACGCCTCAAGGCCATGAAGTTCAGCCGCTGGCTCGTCTCATGGGACGAGCTGCCGGAAGCGGAACGCAGCAAAGACCTGGAGCAGATCCGCGGGCTCGGGATCAAGGATTTCAGCGCCGTGACGCTTCCTGTCGGGTTCCCCGCGGGCGGGTCTGGTGAAGCATTGCACGGGGCCTTGGAGCAATTGTGTGCCTTGGCGGACGAGCAGGTCTCGACTGGCAAAACGCTATTGATATTGAGTGACCGTGATCTGGCGGCAGGGTTGACGCCTATCCCTGTTTTGATGGCCGTCGCGGCTGTGAACCGGCACCTGGTAAAGAGCGGGCGCCGGACCGGGGTGGGGCTGATTGTTGAAACCGGTGAAGCCCGTGAGGTGATGCACATGGCGCTGTTGCTGGGTTATGGGGCTACAGCCATCAATCCTTATCTGGCCTTTGAGACCATTGCCGACCTGGCGATCAAAAAAGAGTTGAGCGCGGATGTCGGGTCTGCCAAGGCCATGGAGAATTACGTGGCGGCGCTCTGCGAAGGGCTGCGCAAGGTCATGTCGAAGATGGGGATTTCGACGTTGCGAAGTTATCGCAGTGCGCAGGTGTTCGAGGCGGTCGGAATTGATCAGGCCATTGTGGAACGGTATTTTACCGGGACAGCCTCCCGTGTGGGTGGTATCGGCTTGCCTGAAATTGCGGCGGAGGCTAACGCCCGTTACCGTGAGGCGTTTTCCTGTCCGAATCCGTCCTCGGAATTTCTGCCGGCGGGCGGCCAGTATCGGTTCCGACGTGACGGGGAACGGCATCTCTGGTCTCCGGAGGCCATTGCGAATCTTCAGCATGCCACCCGCTCCGGGGACGCGAAACTGTATAAAGAATATGCCCGGTTGATCAACGATCAGGCGGAAAAGCAGTTTACCCTGCGGGGAATGTTCAAGTTCAAGCCCGGAACAGCTATCCCCTTGGATGAGGTCGAACCGGTTGGCGGGATCATGAAACGTTTTGTGACCGGCGCCATGTCATTTGGCTCAATCAGCCGTGAAGCACATGAAGCTATGGCCATTGCCATGAACCGCCTGGGCGGCATGAGTAACAGCGGCGAAGGGGGCGAGGATCCCGCCCGATATCAGCCGCTTCCCAATGGTGACAGTCGCTGCAGTGCGATCAAACAGGTCGCGAGCGGGCGATTTGGGGTCACAACGGAATTCTGTGTGAATTGCCGCGAGCTCCAGATCAAAATTGCCCAGGGCGCCAAGCCGGGTGAGGGCGGCCAGTTGCCCGGTCATAAGGTGAATGAGGAAATCGCCAAGGTGCGTCACTCGACGCCGGGGGTAACATTGATTTCCCCGCCGCCGCACCACGACATTTACTCCATTGAAGATATCAAGCAGTTGATCTACGACCTCAAAAACGTCAATCCTGAAGCCCGCGTCTCGGTCAAGCTGGTCTCTGAACTCGGGGTGGGAACGATTGCCGCCGGTGTGGTGAAAGCCCATGCGGACATGGTTCTGATCAGCGGGTATGATGGCGGGACCGGCGCCTCGCCGTTGTCTTCCATCAAGCATGCAGGCGCTCCCTGGGAACTCGGTCTGGCGGAAACCCAGCAGACGCTGGTTTTGAATAATCTGCGGGGTCAGGTGCGGCTGCAGACGGATGGCCAGATCAAGACCGGGCGTGATGTGGTGGTGGCCGCCTTGCTGGGAGCCGAGGAATACGGCTTTGCCACCACGGCCTTGGTTGTGCTCGGGTGTGTGATGATGCGTAAATGCCATAACAATACCTGTCCGGTGGGGGTGGCGACGCAGGATCCCCGCCTGCGTAAGCTATTCACCGGGAGTCCCGATCATCTCGTCAACTTCTTCACCTTTATCGCCAGTGAAGTTCGCGAAATCATGGCGCAGCTGGGATTCCGCACCATTGATGAAATGATCGGCCGGTCGGATTGCCTGGAAATGAATCAGGCGATCACTTTCTGGAAGGCCAAGGGGCTCGACTTTTCAAAAATCCTCTACCGCCCCCCTTGCGACAGTCCTGTCCGGTGTGTCGCGAAGCAGGATCACGAATTGGCGAGCGCGATGGATCTGACGCTGATTCCGAAAGTCAAGGCGGCGATCGAGACAGGAAAGCCGGTGTCGCTTGAGCGGCCAATCCGGAATGTGAATCGCACGGTGGGCACGATGATCGCTGGATTGGTGGCCAGGAAATATGGCCATGCCGGTTTGCCGGAAGACACGATCACAATGACGTTCAAGGGATCTGCCGGGCAAAGTTTCGGCGCCTGGTGTGCCAGGGGGATGACAATGGTCCTGGAAGGGGAGTCCAATGACTTTCTGGGTAAAGGGTTGTCCGGCGGTAAGATTATCGTAAAGCCGTTCCCCGGTGCGACCTACGAACCGGAAGCAAATATCATCGCGGGGAATGTCCTGCTCTATGGGGCCACCTGTGGTGAAGTCTACCTCAACGGGGCTGTTGGCGAACGGTTTGCCATCCGCAACAGCGGCGCGATTGCCGTGGTGGAAGGGGTCGGCGACCATGGATGTGAATATATGACCGGCGGCCGGGTGGTGGTACTGGGGCATACCGGTGTCAACTTCGGGGCAGGCATGAGCGGCGGGCTGGCTTACATTTATGATGAACATCGCATCTTTGATGCCCGTTGTAACCTGGACATGGTGGATTTGGAACTGGTGGTGAGTGCGGCTGATAAAGCCGAACTGCGGGGCTTGCTTGAGAAACATGTGCGCTATACCGGCAGTCGGAAGGCCAAACGCATCCTCGAGAACTGGGAGGATCAACTCCCGTATTTCATCAAGGTTTTCCCGATGGAATATCGTCGTGTGATGGGGCAGATGATGCGGGAAGACGAAGCGACGGAGAGAGCAGAGGTGGTCCATGGGTAAGGTAACCGGTTTTATGGAGTTTGAGCGCCACGATCCAGGCTATCGGCCGATCGAGGAGCGGGTGAAGGATTTCAATGCCGTTGAACTCCGGCCCACGGAGCCTGAGATCCGGGAACAGGCGGCCCGGTGTATGGATTGCGGCACCCCGTTTTGTCATTGCAGTGGATGTCCGGTCGAGAATGTCATTCCCGAGTTCAATGAGCATGTCTATCAGGGCCGCTGGAAAGAGGCACTGGAGATTCTGCTGTCGAAGGATAATTTTCCCGAGTTCACGGGGCGCATTTGCCCGGCGCCCTGTGAGGGGGCCTGCGTGCTGGGGATCAATAAGGACCCGGTCTCGATTCGTCAGATTGAGTTGTCGATCATCGAAAAAGGGTTTGAATTGGGTTATATGAAACCCAAACCTCCGGTCGCCCGGAAGAAAGAGCGTGTGGCGGTGCTGGGCTCCGGACCTGCCGGACTGGCGATCGCGGATACCCTGAACCATGCCGGTTATGGCGTCGTGGTTTATGATTCGGACGCGAAACCGGGCGGGATCTTGCGCTACGGCATTCCGGAATTCAAGCTGGCGAAATGGGTGGTGGATCGCCGGGTTCAATTGATGGAGGCGGAAGGCGTGGTGTTTGAGAATCGCGTTTTGGTCGGGGATGATATTTCGTATCACTATCTTCAACACCGTTTTGACGCGATCTGCCTCGCAGGGGGCGCGCGGGAAGCCCGTGATATCAAGGCACCCGGACGCGAACTGAAGGGGATTCATTTCGCCATGGATTTTCTCACGCAGCAGAATAAGCGCTTGGGTGGGGAGTATGTCGATCCGGCTGCTGAAATTCTGGCGGCAGGCAAGAATGTATTGGTGATCGGTGGTGGCGACACGGGCGCTGATTGTGTGGGTACGTCGATCCGGCAGGGCGCAAAATCAGTCACCCAGGTCGAGATCCTGCCCCAGCCGCCCCCCAGCCGGGCGGCGAGCACGCCCTGGCCGATGTGGCCGTTGAAACTGCGGACGTCAAGTAGTCATCAGGAAGGCTGTGCCCGGCGCTGGAGCGTCACAACGAAAGAGTTTATGGGCGCGGATGGCGCGGTCCAGTCGGTGCGGGCCATGGAAGTGGACTGGGTCACGCCGGCGGGTGGCGGGCGCCCCAATCTGGTCGATAAACCCGGTTCTGAATTTGTGATCAAGGCCGATTTGGTTCTGTTGGCGATGGGTTTTACAGGACCCGAGCGGAATAAAATCGTTGAGGGACTGGCCATCCGCACGGAACCCAGCGGGGTGATCTGGCGGGATAAGCAGAATATGACCAATATCCCGGGCATTTTCGTGGCCGGTGATATGAGCCAGGGTGCCTCACTGGTGGTGCGGGCGATGCGGGATGGCCGGCAGGCGGCGGCGGGGATTGCCGCGTACCTTGAAGCCCGGCGGACCTGATCACGCGACCATTTTATTTTTGGGAGGTAGGGTTGTTTTATGAATATTACACCGATCAACATGGCGGAAGCCATCATCGAGCCATTTTTTGATGGATCCATCTCAGGTTTCTCAAAGTGGGTCATTGATGACGGAACCGAACACGGGTTGGTAGTGAAGCAGAACTGGTGCTGGGTCACTTTCGAATGGGCCCGGCGTGCTGTGGATAACCGCCCGCTCCGCATGAAGCGCGATTTTGACGTAGACTGCGGGGATTATAACGATCTGATTGTTTCCGTCATGGCGCCCCCCGGGGCTGTGGTTAAACTCGTCGTCCAGACGGAGCGTGGCGCCGTGATGGGGCGTTCTAAGACCTTTGGCGCCGTCAAACAGGAGGTGCCGGTCAGCTTGCGTGGAGCCAGGCGGATTCAAAATGTGACAATGGAAATCCATTCGCGCCACAACGGGACGGCCACCGGCTGGTTCAACTGGATCGGCTTGCGCCATCGCCGACTCCTGAAACGATACGAAAAGCAGTGGCAGCGGTTTGACTCAACTTGGGATAAGTATCTGGTTCCAGAGGACTATATTCCCTCGTTTAAGCCCGCCCTGGGTGTTCTGATGTCCGAAGCCGAACTGAATGCCGCCCGTGCCCAACATGAGTCTATGGTTGCCGCCGGGCAGGTATCACCGTTCACGGCGGCCGGCCAGTTAGCTGCCCAGCGGGCGCCGGAAGAGAGTATTTCGGACTATGTCAATTTCTGGCACGATACCCGGTATAACCGCGTGCGGGATCACGGAAATTCCCTGCTGACACACGGGCCTGATGCCGCGATTGACGGCCTTTTGCGGCGGGATCCCAAGATGATGCGGCTGGCCGCCCGCTATGCCTTGAGCATCGCGCACTGCGAGCACTGGGATGACGCTTTCATCTGTTGTTTCCCGGGAGGACTTTTCGATCATCGGTGTTTTGTTCAAAGCCTCTGTGCTTTTGATGTGGCTCTGATTCTCGATCTGGCGGGCGACCTGTTTACCGGGCTCGGACGTGAATTTCTCATGCGGCGGTTGGCGGAAGAGGCGCTTGGCTCCATCGCCTTTAATGTTTGGAAATATGAATATATCCATCATTGTAACCAGCTTGCCTGGTTCACGCCGGGTCGGATGATGGCGTTGTTGGTGCTGGAACGCCATTGGCCGCGGGTACGACCGTATACCGAACAGGCGATCACGGAGCTACAGGAGAGTCTTAAGGACGTCATTCTCCCGGATGGCGGGTATTTGGAAGGGCCTACTTATTTTCGATGTGTTGGGCGGGATGGATTGCTTCCCCTGTACTTGCACGCGCGGGCCCGGGGCCAGGATCCGGCCTCTGCTATTCCTGAAGGGGTTCGCCGCTGCGCGGCTTTTGGCGAGGTAGTCGCATCCACCGACGAGGATCAGGACGTCATTCCCGCTTGTGATGCAGGTAACCGGCATGAACTGATTTCCCAAGCCATGCTGGCGACGGCTTTGCCGCGGAGCGCCTGGGCCCGTATGCTGGCGCATCGCTTGCCGCCGGGCACCCTGCCACCCTATGTTCCGCAGGTGCCGGTCCAGTCCATGGCGGATCTGTTGCTGACACTGGTCATTGCCGGTCGAATGGAGAAAAAAGAACTTCCCCCGGCGGACCCTTTTGTGATGCTGCCGAATCTCGGATGGGCCGCCTCGACGCGGAAGCTGAACGGTCAGACGGTCAAACTGTTTCTCATGGGTAACCAGGCCAACGCTGGGCATACACATGAGGACAAGGGTTCCTTTGTTCTGGAATTCGCCGGCGAAACCTTTGCGATGGACAACGGGACTACCGATTATTCCTCACCCTATGCGGGTTTGGCGCATAACTGTGATCGACATAACATGCTGGTGCCGGTGGCGGAGGGGGAGCGTCCCCATCCGCAATCTCCGCTGCCCTTCGATGTCAAACCCCAATGTACCGGGGATGCGACGCAATTCCAGGCGACCATGGACCTTACGCCCGGGTGGGCGGGTTTCTATCGGCGCTGGAACCGGACATGGAATTCACCAACGCCGGATAGCCTGACAATCATTGATGATTATGAGCTGGATAAAGGTTCGGCAGTAGATTTCTTCTGGCTGACCGAACGCGAGGTCACCGTGAAAGGGCGTTTGATCACCTTGCAGGGGAAACGGGGCCGGGTGATGATCGAGGCGGAGGCGGGAACAGTCGTCAGGGTCGACGACCTGCCCTTCCTGCGCGGCACGAGCACAAACGGTAAAATGGTCACCTTGCACCGTATCGCCATCCGCAAGACCGGCGCGAGCGGACGGCTTACAACGCAGATCAAGCTGAGTTGATCAGATTCACCTGTGAACCCGCCTGCTTGGCTACTGCCAGAGAAGGCGGGGTTGGCTGAGCAAGCCGGAAGGTTCCGCTCTGGGTGTGACGCCCCGGTGACGTGACCCGGTCCTGTGACGTCGCGTATTTCGTAGTCGAGTCCGTGGGGGAGGAGGTCACTCCAGTTGCTCCGCCGCCGCCACAGTGTCATCGAAGGCCTTCCAGTAGGGGTCCTCCAGATAAGCGCGGCGATCCATGCCGAAGCATGGTCTCTTGGATGAGGTTTGTAATCCGATTTGTGGGGGGGCAGAGTATCGACTTTCGTCGCAAATTGGCAAGACGCTTTAGTTATTATTGCCGTGACTTCATCTTTGTTTCATGCAAATTTTAACAGCCAAACAAAACACAAGGAACTGACATGATGCGCTACCCTTCAATTATTCCCCAGTTTCCCCACCTTTTGCACGGGGGTGACTACAATCCCGACCAATGGCTGGATCGTCCTGATATTATTGATGCCGACTTCCGGCTGGCTCGTGAATCCGGAGTGAATTCCTTTTCTGTTGGTATCTTCGCCTGGGCTGCATTGGAACCGGAGGAAGGCCGGTTCGAGTTCGGTTGGCTGGATCAGATCATGGATCGGATGGCCGCGCAGGGGATGAAGGCGGTGCTGGCGACTCCGTCGGGAGCCAAGCCCAACTGGATGGCCCTGAAATATCCCGAAATTCGACGTGTGCAACCCATGGGAAATCGTGAGCATCAGGCAGGCAGGCACAATCATTGCTTTACCTCGCCGGTCTATCGGGAGAAAGTGACGCTCATCAATACCAAACTGGCAGAACGTTACCAGGCACACCCGGCCCTGGGCCTCTGGCATCTCTCAAACGAGTATAGCGGTGACTGCCACTGCGAACTTTGTAAACGGGCCTTCCGAATCTGGTTGCAACGTAAGTACGGAACCTTGGATCAGCTTAACCGGGCGTGGTGGACGGCCTTCTGGGCGCACACCTACACAGCCTGGGATCAGATTGAATGGATCGACAACAGTGTGCATGGGCTGGTGCTTGACTGGCGGCGATTCGTTGCCGATCAGACCGCCGATTTCATGTGTTGCGAAATGGCTCCGCTCAAGCGATTTACTCCGCATATTCCGGTTACCACGAATTTGATGGGCGTCTTCCCCGGTCTTGATTACCGCCAGCTGGCCCCGCATCTCGATGTCATTTCATGGGATTGCTATCCCGCATACCATGCCCGGCCCGACATGATATCCACCGCCTCCTATATTTCCTTCCAGCATGACCTCAACCGCGGTTTGAAACAAGGGCGGCCGTTTTTGATGATGGAATCCTCCCCTTCGGCCGTGAACTGGATGGGAGTGAATAAATTGTTGAAACCGGGAATCCACCGGCTCAAGTCGTTGCAGGCGGTCGCCCATGGGGCGGACAGCGTGCAGTATTTCCAGTGGCGCAAGAGTCGCGGTAGCGCGGAAAAATTCCATGGCGCGGTGGTGGATCATGTTGGCCATGCCAATACGCGGGTGTTCCGCGAAGTCGCGGAGGTGGGGGCCTCCCTCAAGAAGTTGGATGGTCTCGTCGGCTGTTCTACGCCGGCGGAGGTCGCCCTGATTTATGACTGGGATTGCCGGTGGATTTCCGAGGAAGCGGCCGGACCCATCAAACCAAACGGCTCATTGTACGAAGATTGCGCGGTAGGGCATTATCGTGCCTTTTGGGCCCAGGGAGTTCCGGTCGATGTCATCGGTTCCAGGGATGATTTTAGCAGCTACAAACTGTTGATTGCCCCCATGCTCTATTTGCTTAAACCCGGGGTGACGGAGCGCCTGAATGCCTTTGTAAAGGCGGGGGGAACCCTTGTGGGAACTTTCCTCACGGGTATTGCGGATGAGAATGATCTGGTGTTTGAGGGCGGTTGGCCTGGTCCTTTGCGCCCGCTCTTCGGCATCTGGGCCGAGGAGATTGACTACCTCTATGCGGACGAATCCAATCAATTGGTGCCGAATCCTGTTGCCGGAATGAAGGGGGACTATGGCGTAATTCGTGCGTGTGACCTGATTCACGCCGAGACGGCGCAGGTGGCGGCGACTTACGGAAAGGATTTTTATGCCGGCCGACCTTGTCTGACGAAGAATACCTTCGGTGCAGGTGTGGCCTGGTATCTGGCCACGGCGCCCGAGCAACGCTTCCTGAATGAGTTTTATGCCGTCCGTATCCGGGAACTGGGCCTGCGCCGGGCTTTGGCGGGGGCGCTACCGGCGGGAGTGACTGCGCAATTGCGAACCGATGGGACGAATGAATATGTCTTCCTGCTGAACTTCACGGATGAGCCGCACCATGTGAATCTAGGGGACAAGGTGTTCACCTGTGCCCTTACGGGCAGGCGACTGGCCTCCGAATGCCGGTTGGAACCGTACGGCGTGCAGATTATGGTGCATTCCCGATAAGCCTGAAGTTTGCCGCCCTGAGTTCGGACTAGCAATCGAGTTCAGCCACACGGACAACCAGATTGGTGCCGTATGGGTATCCGGTTAGATTCAACAGGGCGTCACCCGTCTTCCTGTTCTGTGCCAAGGAGAGCGTTTCGCCGTTGTCGAGCCAGTGCGCGGATTTGATTTTTGCGGGAAGGCCGGTGATGGTCCGGGGCCCGGGCCCGGCTTTGCCACCGGAGACGGTCACGTTGGCATGACCGGAGACCTGCAGGTCAAAGGCGACGTAATAGTGTTTCGAGCCCTGTTTCATGATGAAATCACGGCCACTGCATGCGCAGGGCAGGGGCTTGGCGTTGCGGACGAGGGAATCAAATTTTGCAACCCAGCGTCCGGCGCAGCGGAGCGCGGCGCCTTCGAAGTCCGGAATACCCCCTTGGGCCGTTGGCCCGACATTCAGCAGGTAGTTGGCTCCTGCCTTACGGGAAAGGCACAGGTTCTCAATAATTTGTCCGGGGGAGAGATAGTTGAGATCGTCTTTGCCCATGCCCCAGTGCGAATTCATGGTCTGACACATTTCGCCGGCGACATATTTCGGCCAGCCCCGGCGGTCGGGGAGAACGGGAATTGCCTGTTCAAAGGTCGTGCTGTCGACTTCCGGGTGTCCCACTTTGCCGCCCGCTCCCAGCCCGGTGTTATTGATGATCATGGCCTCGGGTTGGTGTTTGCGGATGGTGGCATACAGTTTGTCTTCCTTCCAATCTCCCTGGCGGGACCAGTTCCCATCAAACCAGAGACCGCCGATGGGGCCGTAATGCGAGCAGAGGACTTCAACTGAATCGTTCAAATAGCCCAGGTACTTGTTGAATTCTACGAGGGAGCACTTGTCCGAATTCCAACGCCAGTCCAGTGTGGTGTGATAGAAGAAAGGAACGATTTTTTCCTTGCGGCAGGCGGTGACAAATTCCGCGATGAGGTCGCGTTTGGCGGCGGAGTGCGGCGCATCATGTTTTGAAAGGCCGCGGGTATCGTAAAGCGAAAAGCCATCGTGGTGCCGGGTAGTGAGTGTGATGTATCGCATTCCGCTTTCGCGGGCCAGCCTGGCCCAGGCGCCGGCATCAAAGTCTTCCGCCGTGAACGTATCTTTCAGTCGGTCATAAGCATCCTTATCGGTGGCGCCCAACAGGCGGAACCATTCGCCTTTGCCGAGCTGGGAATACAGGCCCCAATGGAGGAACAGGCCGTAGCCAAGTTTTTCAAAGTGTGCAACACGGGGAAGCGGAGTGGGAATGGGCTTTTCTGTGGATTTCATAGCGTTACTTCTTGTCCGGGCTTTCGGATTCTTTTTTAAATTCATCAGAGGCTTCCTTGCCCATCTGCTCACCCCACTTCTGGCCGATGGCCAGGCTCTCCTGGAAGATTTGAGGTGACGTCGCCAGGACTTTCTGTCCGGCCTGGCTCTCGTAGAAGGCATTGATGGCCTTCAGGTCGTCCAGCGTGAAGTACTTGTCATAGAGGGGAATGATCTGTTCGGTCAAGGCCCCCATATCCATTTTGCTTTCAAACTTTGTCCAGAAAGCCGCAGGAATTTTCGGCATCGATGTTTGGAAGCCGTGAATCATCGTTGCCTTCATTTCGCTGAGGAGTTTTTCGGTACCCGTAAGACGGAGCATCTTCACGATCTCCTGATGTTTCGCGGCCGGGATTTCCGCCTGAGCCACGGAGAGGCATGATACGAGGGTGACTGCCATAAGCAGGAATCGTTTATTCATTGTTAACCCACCTTTCTTGGTTTATCCATTGCAATCAACTGGATCATAGCACTCCGGCCCTTTTGTTCAAATTCATTTCTGGCTGTGACGCGTCTTCCACCCTTTGTTCCGGCTTTCCCCGTGGGATATTTGGGTGGAGTGATGATTCCCCGTCTATTCTGCCATTGCTTTCGCGGCTTTCGCCAGGGTATCAACACCTTGTCCATATTCTCAAGGATCCCGCGGCCTTTCTTCACGGCTGGCTCAGGACGTTCAACCGGCAGGATCAGCGGGTCGTTGTACTGCATAAACCAGGGAACCCCGCAACGGGCGTATTCACCGGATGTGCAGGGGGTTTTGGGAAGAGGCTCCGCTGTGATCTGTCGCCAGGCACTGGAGTTGGTAATGTGGACATGGCAGCGACTGTTATGGCCCTTATCCCAGTCGGAGAGTTTATATGGATCTTCGCAAATTTCCGGTTGCAGGAGGTTCTTCGTCACAAGACCTGCCGCTGCTTTTGAGGCCGGGTGGGTGGCGTCTGCCGGGGCTGGAAGTTGCTTGATAGCCGGGCTGACGCGCGATGTTTTGTGAGGAAATCGTTTGTTGAATATGTCCGCTTTCAAAGGGATAACAACAATTTGCAGGCCTTCATGATGCGGTATCCCGACGCGTTGTGCATCGGCGTTGTTGTCGTTGACGGGGGGCCGGGCGACAAACTGGCGGATCACTCCTTTTTTGACGCAATATCCCTCCAGGGAAGATTGAGAGGGTACGACCATATAATCCTGTTGGGGATCCCGGTAAAGCCCGCCGGTCCAAACCCCGCCGGTAACGGCATTGATATTTCCCGTGGCGATTTTGACAGCAAAGGGATAAGCGGCGGACCGGGCGTGATCATATTCTGAGTCGATGCGGAGCCACATGGCCTCCGACGGGTTCATCGGCAGCAACACTTTGCCATGCTCACTCGAAGATCGCGGCACTTGCTGTGTCAAGGTATCCAGGTCACGAACCGGCAACCTGCCCAGAGAGGGCTGGACCAGGTAGCTTTTGCCGTCATTCGGCAGGCGCAAAGTCCGTTCAAACGTGATGCGGAGTTTGGCCGAGGGATGAACTGCGGGGAATGAAAAAAACAGTGAGTCATTCAGGATCTCGATCATAGTTGCCTGCTTTCTTTACTTGTCTCCGTCCTGTGCGTCCCGAACCACCCGGAGAATCACATGGTCGGGTTTGTTTTTTAACTGCCGGATCAAACCTGCAAATAGTTTTGGCCTGTTGACAATGACCTGTCGAAGATCGGATGAGACTTTGCCGGCCATTGCCAGAAGTATGTCGGGATCTTCCTGGAGGGCTTCCGCCAGTCGGGTGATGGTCTCTTCCGAGGGGGGCGGGACTTCCTTCCGTTCAACCTTGCTGATGTAGGAGGGTTGGATGCCCATTCGGGCAGCAAGTTTCCGAATTGTGAAATCGGGGCTGAGTTCCAGCATGGTTTCCCGTCGTTTTCGAACATAATCACCAAAGGCTTTCTTCATGTGTACTGTATATTAAACAGTAAACAATTGCCGATGCAAGAGTTTTGGTGAAGTTGTTAGTTTTTTGAATAGGTTTCTGCCGCCGGATGGTGTTTGATTATGGCGAAACACAGTTTTCCCTATGAATAATGGAAATGAGAAGGAATGGAATACCACTGAGGAGACCAGACATGACGGCATATGAGGGATACATCGCGGATCTGGGCACGCTGCCCTTTACATTCAATTACGACGGGATGGCCTACTCTGGTTTTCCGGCGACGACCTTCCGGCAGATCGAGCACCGCCGTTCCGTCCAGGGGAAGAAGGAATCCAATCTCTTCGTGCTACGGTTTGGCGATCTACAGGTGACGGTCGACACCGCCTGCTACGCTGGGTACGGGGCCTACGAGTGGACCGTCTGGTTTGAGAACATCGGCACGAGGAATTCCGGCGTTATCCGGGACATGCGGGTGGCGGACATAGTTTTTGCCGGGACGCGGCCGGTGCTGAAGGGGATCCTGGGAGACCACGAAAACGAGTACCGTCCGTATGTGAAGGCGCTGGACGAGGCGCCGGTGTATTTCCGTTCGAACAAAGGGCGTCCCACGCACATCTGGTTTCCTTACTTCAACCTCGAGCACGGCAACGGCGGGACCCTTATCGCGCTCGGCTGGGGCGGAACCTGGGAGGCGCAGTTCACCGCAGACGGGCAGGGGCAGACGCGCTTCACCGCCTCCGGCACCAACGACCTGTGCACCTACCTCAAGCCCGGGGAGCGGATCCGCTCCCCGTTGATGTCGTTCCTCCCCTACACGGTGCGGAACGAGGACCATGCCACCAACCTCTGGCGGCGGTGGTTCCTCGACTGCAACCTGCCACGGCTCAGCGCCAAGGGCGACCCGGTGAAGCCCTTCAGTACCACCTGGCTGGCAATGGACACGGGGATTCCCAATTCGGATGGCAGCATCTCCGAGCGGCATTTCACCTGGAGGCCGTCACTGGAGAAGATGCTGGGCGAGGGCATCAAGCTCGATTACCGGTGGTTCGATGCCGGATGGTATTGCGCGCCCGACGGCAGCACCGTGGAGAGCAACTGGTGGGGAACCATCGGGACCTGGGAACTGGATGCGGTCAAGTGGCCGGGCGAATCCTTCCGCGAGTCCGTCGACTTTGCGCATGGGCACGGCATGAAGACCCTGGTCTGGTTCGAGCCGGAGCGCGTCACCCATGTGGACGACCTGGTGAAGCACTGGGGCTACCAGCGGGAATGGGCCATCCAGTGCGGTGATGTCGTTGCCAACAACATCGGCAATGAGGCCTGCTTTCAGTGGACGCTGGGGCGCATCCTGTCCTTCCTGGAGCGGCATCACGTGGACATGTACCGCGAGGACAACAACAGCGATCCCCGGATCTGCTGGGACACGCTGTCCGCCCTGGAGGGTGCGGACCGCACGGGCATCGTGGAGAACCGGTCCGTCGTCGCGCACTACCGCCTGTGGGACAGTATCATCGCCTGGTGTGCGCGCAACGGGAGGGACACCTTCGTGGATTCCTGCGCCAGCGGCGGCGGCCGGAATGATCTCGAGTCGCTGCGACGCGGCATCCCGCTGCTGCGTAGCGACGCGGACCGGACGACCACCGCGCTGCGGCTGTCGATGGGAACATCGTTCAACCGTTGGGTGCCGTTCCAGGGGGCGTCCTGCGTCGAGCAGGGCGAGCAACTGGCGCTCAACGGCAGGAGGGATGTCTACATCTTCCGCGCCTCCTACAATCCCATCCTCAACCTCAACGCGCAGTGGGTGCAGGATCCCAACACCGATTTCGATATGCTCCGTTTCGGCCTGCGTGAGTGGGGCACGGTGAAGGACTACCTGCTGAAGGATTTCTACCTGCTCACGCCGTGGAACGGACCGACGGACCGGACGCATTGGACCGCCTACCTCTACTTCGATCCGGAGAAGTACAGCGGGGTGCTCTTCGCCTTCCGCATGGAGGAGGCGGCGGAGAGCTCCTGCCTGCTCCACCTGACCATGCTGGATCCCGGGCGCACCTACGAACTGCGCGATGCCGACACCGGCGTGATCGGCACGTTCACCGGGCGCGAACTGGCGGCGGGCCATACCGTGACGCACCCGGCTCCGCGGAGCGCGGCGCTGATCTACATCAGGGCAGTATAGATTTGTCGATGGTCTGGCGCCAGGCCGGAAGACACCCGCCACGGATGGCTGTTTATGATACGTGGGAAGGGGTTAGCAGGTGTAGCTGAACAGCGTTGCCTTCTCCATGGTGAGACGGATTTCCAGTGGCTCATGGGTGGGGTACGGCGGAAGGGCACCACCTTTCCAGCAGAGCGGCAGGTTGACGCCGTCACCGGTGATCGGCGTGCAATCTGACGGAGCGAAGCCCCTCAGATAAGCCTTCTCATATTTGGCAGGGAGAACCCCGGCCAGAATCCGTCCGCCCGGGGCCACTGCGGCGTTATCCAGTGGCTTTGGAGTCACTCATTCTTGCACCGCCACAGGGTAAATAAGTTGACACGCATCTATCATTATGGATATATAAAGCACTCTAAAGTAATTATTATAGAGTACATCAAGAGGTAGAGATGACTAGCGTAAGCCTCAATAATATATCGGGAAAAGACAAATCCAGTAAGGTGGCTGATGCTATTCGGGAGATGGCTTTGACCAAAGGACCTGGGTGGAAGTTACCTACCGTCGTGGAGATGTGCCGGTCGTTGAACGTCGCTTTTGGAACCCTGGACGTGGCCTTGGATACATTGGCTTTGCAGGGCGTGATCGAGAGGAAACGAGGCAGTGGCATTTATGTCTCGGCTAGTATTCACCAGAAGACCATCGGCGTGGTGTTTGGTGGCGATATCTTTTCCCCGGGATTCTCCCCTTTTTGGAGTTTACTCCTGCAGGCTGTCCGCCAGCAGGTGAGCGAACGCAAAATGCGGCTACGGGCCTATTTTGATATTTTAGAGGAGCATGAAGGCCTCGGTGGCCACACACAATTGGTTGAGGACCTGGAAGCACGGCGCTTGGAAGGATTGTTGTTGCTCTCGCCTCATTTCGAATACGATGAAGCCAAACAACTCCGCTCGACTGGCGTGCCGCTGGTCGTTTTTAGCGATAGCGATACCGGGTGGGCGGTCACCCATGACCACGATCAGTTTATCCGTCTGGCCGCACTTGAACTGGCGACAGTGGGAGTCCGTCGAATGGGCCTGTTGGGTCCCCCGAATTATCGTTCAACTTTGGAAAACGAGTTTTGCCAAACCGGCTATGGCGATATCCGTGTTGAGGACTGGTCTTACGAAACGTGGGCTTGGATTATTCCAGGGGCTGGCACGTATGAGAATTGCGCCTATCGACTGACACAACGGATGATTGCCGACGCGGCCAGCACGCCTCTGCCGAATGCCTTGATCAGCATGGAAGACACGAGCACTCGTGGTGTCGTCATGGCCTTACGCGAGGCCGGCCTGTATCCTGGTCGCGATATTCGTATCATCACCAGCGCCAATAAAGGTTCGCCGGTTCTCGAGCCCTATGCTGCCGACCTCACCCGAATCGAGTTTGATACGGCCGACAGTGTGCGCACTGCGCTCGATATGCTCAAAACCTTGATGGACGGCGGTACGCCGCCACATAACCCCGTGTTGATTGGCCCGAAGGTTGTGGCCACGGTAACCCACCCATAGTCTGAGTTGAGGAGAAAGAACGACAATGAGTGCGACGATGGATTTGACGAGAAGGCTACGCCGCGCGTTTTGGGCGCCGGGTATATTGCTGGTGTTGGCACGCGGCGCTCTTGCAGCCAACATCATCTGGAGTGGCGGCGTCAATAATGCTTGGGATATCAACACCAGTGACAACTGGTCCGGCGACGCCACGAAATTCAACGATGGGGATAACGTGACTTTCAACGACGCCAGCACGCGCACCAATATCAATGTTTCGACGACAGTTTCGCCTGCCGCCAAGACATTTGCCAATACCACGGCAAAGAACTACACCTTGACCAATGGAACCCTGAGCGGTGCTGGAGTCTTGGTCGTCAATGGCGGCGGTAACCTCAATATTGGAGTGGCCAATAGTGTGGCACCGAACCGGACGATGCTAAGTTTCAGCGGCGGATCCGTCATCTCTAACGGCAGTCGTGTGGCCTTTGCGTATTCCGGATCGAACCAGACGAATGGAATTGGCGTCGGTGCCATCGTCCTCGACAACGGCGGGATCGGGATACATATGGCCGACAACATCTGGCCGTCAAGCAGTATCGAGACCCTGACCAACGCGATCACCGTGAGTGCCGGCGGGGGAACGCTTTACACCCGGGGGCGGGTTCAGGATTCGTGGCAAAACACCCGCGCCTTCAGTGGACTGCTGACCTTGGGCGGGAATCTGGTGATCGACAACCAGAACTATGCCACCGGTCCTGTTGATGCCACATTGAAGGTTCGGCCCTATCTCGTGAACTTCACCGGCGGCGTCACGGTCAATGCCGGCGTACAGATCGTCAACACCAACCTTGGCTACAATGGCAGTCTCAACATCAGCCAGATTACCTTTGGCGGACCGTTCAGCGGGAGCGGAATGCTGACCCTGACCGGTGCAGTGGGTACGACGTATAGGATGCAGGCGACTGCCGACGCCACAGACCTTCTGAGCGCGATGCGCGGATCGGGCGGATCCATCAAGATTACACCAGGGCTCCCGCTGCAACTTGTCCGCGGCTACTTCAGGATTGCGGACTTCACGGGGAGTGGCAACAATGTCCTGGAGATTCGACAACGATCGCAGATCGGCGGCGCTAACGTCACGCTGGACACCGCCAACGGTAGCGACAACACGTTGCACATCGGCCCTGCGGCAGGTCACTTTTCCACACTCTATTTCAATATCGATCAGAACCAGGCGCAAGGGACAGTGTTGAACGGCGCCGGCGCCGGTAATGTCCAGATCGAAAATGGCGGCATACTGCAGTTCTATGCTGGCCCTGGCGTTTATTGGCAGGTCGTCCCCGGCGGCAATTATCGGTTTATGAATGGAGCGATCCTTCAGGGGGATTACAACAACACGGAATCGATCTCCCAGGTAGGCACGGCCAACCACTATCTGGGCGATGGCAATAATGCCACGCCCGACACCGTGACGTTCAGTACTGGCAGTTACTTCATCCTCCATGAGCTAGCCAACCGGACCTGGTCGCAGGACAGCGGGGTAACCATTCGTTATACGGTCACGGCTAACAGTAACGGATTCGGATGGGCCAATACGACGAGTGCCGGCAACGCCCAGCAGGCCACGTTACCGGTGAAAGCTGGCGCGGCGGGAACCGAGTTCGCGCCACTTGCAGGTGGCTCGATGTATCTGGCTGGACCGGCTTCCGGCAACGTCATGACGATCACCAACCTGGCCAAACTGATCACTGCCGGAACGGTCGAGTTCAAGAACAATACCGCCGTCAGCACCTACGTTTCCGGCCCGATTGCCATCACGAATGGCGGGACGTTGGCGTTTGCGACCAACGGGACGGTTCTGGCCAGCAATGTGACGTTTTATACAGGTTCGACGCAAGCGGTCACAGTGGTGGGGACGGCATCGAATGCCGTAGGCTATCTCAAAGTGAGTGGCTCCCTTGTTTTCAGTAACGGCGTGACACTCGTTGGCAGCAATCCCTCGGGTTTCAGGGCGTTGCAAGGCTGTTGGTATGTGGCCGAAGCCACGACCATCAGTGGATTGCCCATTACGCGGGGGTTCACTGTTGGGGTCGAGCCTGGTATTCCGCAACGGCTCAAAATGACGCCAAACCTCGTCGGTACGGTTATCATGATGTATTGACGTTTTCCGCATCTACATTGAGTTGTGAATGCGGAAACTTAAGTTTGCAAGGGGGAATGTGATTGGGGGAGATAACAATGAATATGATGAAATGGAAACGAAGAGCGGTGTGGAAGATAGTTCCGGGTATATTGCTGGTGTTGGCGCGAGGTGCTCTCGCAGCCAACATCACCTGGAGTGGCGGCATCAATAACGCTTGGGATATCAGCACCAGTGACAACTGGTCCGGCGACGCCACGAAGTTCAACGATGGGGATAACGTGATCTTCAACGACTCCAGCACGCGCACGAATGTCAATGTTTCGACGACAGTTTCGCCTGCCGCCAAGACATTTGCCAATAGCACGGCGAAGAGTTACACCTTGACCAACGGGACGCTGAGCGGCACGGGGAATCTGACTGTCAACGGCGGAGGTAACCTCAATTTTGGGTTGGCCAACAGCGCCACGCCGAATCTACCAACGCTGTCCTTCAGTGGCAATACGACCATCTCCAATGGCAGTAAGGTCGCGCTTAACTACGGAAACTCTAGCAGCGGGGGGCAGTCCTTTGGTCTTGGCAGCGGGACGATCATTCTCGACAACGGCCATTTTGGTTTTGCCAACATGTCCTCTTTCGAGAACGCTAACGCTGGCACTAGCTACACTGACATCCTGACCAACTCCATCACTGTCAATTCGGGCGGCGGCACTCTCCATACGGCTGGTTCTACACAAAATTACGCCTTGTATAATGACACCCGCCAGTTCAGCGGCGTCTTGACTCTGAATGGCAATCTGAATCTCGACAATAAAAACCAAGCTGATGGTACTGTGGCATATTTCATGGGCTGGTCACAGTATGTGACCTTCAGCGGCGGTGTTACGGTCAACGGCGCCTGGCAAATCAACAACCTCAACCTCGGCACGACCTACTGGGACGGTTCGACCGGCAGCACACTCACGTTCACCGGTCCTTTCAGCGGGAGCAGCGTGTTGACCTTGGCTGCGCCGGCTGGAGCCGTGAGCAGCAACACGTATCTGAAGATTCAGGCGGGTGCGGATGCCGCAGACCTTCTGAGCGCAATGCGTGGAGCAGGCGGATCCATCAAGATTACACCTGGTCTGCCACTTCAACTTGTCCGCGGCTACTTCAGAATCGCGGACTTCACGGGGAGCGGTACCAATGTCCTGGAGATCCGACAACGATCGCAGATAGGCGGAGCTAACGTCACGCTGGATACCGCCAACGGCAGCGACAACACGCTACACATCGGCACTGCGGCGGGTCAGTTTTCCACGCTCTATTTCAATATGGATCAGAACCAGACGCAAGGGACGGTGCTGAACGGCGCCGGCGCCGGTAATGTCCAGATCGAAAACGGAGGTATGTTGAAGTTCTATGCTGGTTCCGTTTATTGGCAGGTCGTTCCCGGCGGCAATTATCGGTTCATGAATGGAGCGATCCTTCGGGGGGATTACAACAACACGGAGTCGATCAACCAGTTGGGTACGGCCAACCACTACCTGGGCGACGGCAACAACGCCACGCCCGACACCGTCACGTTCAGCACCGGCAGTTACTTCATCCTGCATGAGTTAGCTAACCGGACCTGGTCGCAGGACAACGGGGTGACTATTCGTTATACGGTCACGGCTAATGGCAGCGGGTTCGGATGGGCCAGTACGACGACTGGTGGCAACAACCAGCAGGCCACGCTTAAGGTTAAGAACGGGGCTGCCGGTACAGAGTTTTCCCCGCCCGCTGGTATGACGATGTACCTGGCAGGGCCTGCATCGGGTAATGTGATGGAACTGACCACTCCGGCCAGGGTGATTGGCGCGGGCACGGTCGAGTTCAAGAACAATACCGCCGTCAGTACCTACGTGCTTGGTCCCGTTTTGGTGAGTAACACCACGTTCAGCATCGCCTCGACGGGTACGGTTCGCGCCTCCGCCTTTACCTTCACTAATGCCGCGACCTATCAGGTCGTGCTCTCCGGTGCAGCCAGCAACCAGTGTGGAATGTTAGTCGCGAGTAACCTGTTGACGTTCGCGAGCGGTTGTTCGGTGACCGTCGTGCCGACCAACGGTTTCTCGCCTTCACCCAACCAGTTTTGGAACGTCGCTTACTCGACCAACTTCGTCGGGGTCATTCCGACCCCTGTGGGAGGGTATACTCTGGTGACTAACGGTGCCTACTTGGTGTTGACCAAACTCTCTACTGCCGGTTGGGAGCCTGCCATTGCCAATGTCAGTCCGACCAATGTGCAGCATACCGCCGCGTTTCTTAATGGCAACCTGGTGTCTACGGGGCTGGCGCCGGTGACGGTATCTGTGTATTGGGGCCCGACGGATGGCGGTACGAATGTCGCCAGTTCCACGTGGGCCAACACGAACACGTTTCCCGGCACCCAACCATTGGGCTATCTCTCCACTAACATTGGACTTTCTGCCAACATTTACTACTACTACCGTTACTACGCGACCAATGCCTACGGTTCGTTCATGGCCGATCCCGTGAAGTCCTTCATCACTGGCGCCATCGACATCCAGACGCTGACCAACGGCGCCGAAGACGGCCCCGTGACGGGACTCTTCTCGGTGGCCCGCGCGGCGGCATTGACGAACGAGGATCTGACTGTCAACTACACGGTTAGCGGGACCGCTAGCAACGGAGTCGACTACAACACTTTGAGCGGGACTGTCGTTATTGTCCGTGGCCAAACCAACGCCACGATTGCCGTGGTGCCGATCCCCGACTCCCTGGTCGAAGGAACTGAATACGCCACCCTGACGCTTCTGCCCGGCAGCTATGTGGTCGGAACCTCGCCTACCGCCACGGTTTCCATCGCCGACCACGTCGCCAAGAACCTGTCGTGGGCCGGTGGTCTGAACGGGAACTGGGACACGGCCACTGCGAACTGGACCGGCGATGCCACGATGTATCACGACGGGGACAGTGTTGCGTTCAACGATTTCGGCACGCAGACCAATGTCAGCCTTGTGGGCACGGCCCTTCCCGTGTCGGTCCAAATCGCCAACGCCGCGAAGACCTACACGTTCACCAATGGTGCCCTGGGCGGTGCCGGAGTTCTGGCCGTCAACGGTGGGGGCAACGTCAACTTTGGGGTAGCCAACAACGCCACGCCGAACCCGCCGGCGTTGTTATTCAGCGGGAACTCGATTATCTCCAACGGCAGCCGGGTGGCCTTCGCCTATTCCGGATCAAACCAGACAAATGGAATTGGCGCTGGCGCCATCGTTCTCGACAACGGCGGAATCGGCATTCATATGGCCGACAACATCTGGCCGTCAATCAGTACCGAGATCCTGACCAACGCGATCACTGTGAGCGGCGGCGGGGGAACACTCTACACCCGGGGGCGGGTTCAGGATTCGTGGCAAAACACCCGCGCCTTCAGTGGACTGCTGACTCTGGGCGGGAATCTGGCGATCGACAACCAGAACTATGCCACCGGTCCTGTTGATGCCACATTGAAGGTTCGGCCCTATCTCGTGAACTTCACGGGCGGTGTAACGGTCAATGCCGGCGTACAGTTCGTCAACACCAATCTCGGCTACAATGGCAGCCTCAACATCAGCCAGATTACCTTTGGCGGGCCGTTCAGTGGGAGTGGAATGCTGACCCTGACCGGTGCAGTAGGTACGACGTACAGGATGCAGGCGACTGCCGATGCCACGGACCTGCTAAGTTCGATGCGCGGTTCAGGCGGATCCATCAAGATCGCTTCCGGTCTGCCACTTCAACTTGTCCATGGCTACTTCAGGATCGCGGACTTTGCGGGGAGTGGCAACAATGATCTGGAAATTCGACAGGATGCGGTCCTGGGCGGCGCTAACGTCACGCTGGATACTGCCAATGGCAGCGACAACACGCTACACATCGGCACTGCGGCGGGTCAGTTTTCCACGCTCTATTTCAATGTTGGTCAGAACCAGGCGCAAGGCACAGTGCTGAATGGCGCCGGTGCCGGTAATGTTCAGATCGAAAACGGAGGTATGTTGAAGTTCTATGCTGGCTCTGGCGTTTATTGGCAGGTCGTCCCTGGCGGCAATTATCGGTTTATGAACGGATCGACGCTTCAGGGGGATTACAACAACACGGAGTCGATCAACCAGTTGGGTACGGCCAACCACTACCTGGGTGACGGTAACAACGCCACGCCTGACACCGTGACGTTCAGCACCGGCAGTTACTTCATCCTCCATGAGCTCGCCAACCGGACTTGGTCGCAGGACAACGGGGTGACCCTGCGCTATACGGTCACGGTTAACGGTAGCGGATTCGGATGGGCCAATACGACGAGTGCCGGCAACGCCCAGCAGGCCTCGCTACCGGTCAAGGCGGGTGCGGCGGCCACCGAGTTTGCACCACTTGCAGGTGGCTCGATGTATCTGGCCGGACCGGCTTCCGGCAACGTCATGACGATCACCAATCTGGCCAAACTGATCACTGCCGGAACGGTCGAGTTCAAGAACAATACCGCCGTCAGCACCTACATTTCCGGCCCGATTGCCATCACGAATGGCGGGACGCTGGCGTTTGCGACCAACGGGACGGTTCTGGCCAGCAATGTGACGTTTTATACAGGTTCGACGCAAGCGGTCACAGTGGTTGGGACGGCCTCGAATGCCGTCGGCTATCTCAAGGTGAGTGGCTCCCTTGTTTTCAGTAACGGGGTGACACTCGTTGGCAGCAATCCCTCGGGTTTCAGGGCGTTGCAAGGCTGTTGGTATGTGGCTGAAGCCACGACCATCAGTGGTTTACCGGCCTTGATCGGCTTTAGCAGCATCGAAATCGAGCCCGGCTCTCCTCAACGTCTGAAAGTCTTCTATACGAGCGGTTCGGTCTATTTCATCCGTTGATCTGCGTCTTTTTCACTCAGTAAGTGTGGATGATGACCGTTCCCAAACGCCGGCGATGGAACGGCCGCAGTTGAAGCAGCAGCCCTTCTTGAGGTGGTTCACCTTGACGTGGAATCCGTCCCGTGCAATGAGGAGCGCTTGACAACCCGGGCAGGTCGTTTGTTCGGCAGAGTGGCCCGGGACGTTTCCTACATAGACGTGGTGGATCCCCGCTTGTAGCGCGATGGCCCGGGCACCAATGAGCGTGTCGATCGCTGTCGGCGGCATGGCCGACAGCAGGTATTGCGGGTGAAAACGCAGGAAGTGCAGGGGGACGTCCGGCCCGACTGTGGTGACAACCCAATCAGAGAACCGCCGGATGTCGTCCAGGTTGTCCGAGAGGGTTGGCACGACCAGATTCGACAGTTCCAGCCACGCGCCGGACTCCTTCACAATCCGGATTGTTTCGAGAATGGGTTCCAATCTGGCAGATGAGATCTTCCGGTATGAGAAATCGCTAAAGGCCTTTACATCAAGCGTCACGGCATCAATCACCTTCAATAACTCCCGCAAGGGAGCCGGGTTGATGAATCCCGCCGTCACGATCGCGTTCAGAATCCCCTTCGACCGGGCGAGATGCGCGGTGTCGCGGACATACTCGTAGAAGATGATCGGCTCGCTGTAGGTGTAGGCGATGGCGGGGATATGCTGTTCTTCACACAGGGCAACGACGCGGTCAGGCATCAGATCCTGATTCTCTGTTTGCTCAGGTTTGGACTGGGAAATCTGCCAATTCTGGCAGTTGACACACCGGAGGTTGCAACCTGCCACGGCCAGCGACAAAATCGGCATGGTGGGATGAAAATGGTAGAACGGCTTCTTCTCGATCGGATCGACATGCACGGTGCACGGGTTTCCATAATCGAGTGTGTAAAGCTTTCCCGCCTTTACCACCCGGGCACGACAGAATCCGCGATCATTGTCACCCAGCACGCACTGGTGCGGACAGAGTTCACACCGGACGAGGGTTCCGGTGCGGGTGTAGAAACTTGCCTCCCGGCTCCATTTCCAAAGATCCCCCGGGGCGTCGTTCCTGAAACCGAGCGAGAGCCCGCCGGGCTTGCGGTCGAGGATGAAGTCCCGCACGCTGAGGCCGACGAGAAGTGTCCCCCCCGCGCCAATGGCGCAATTCTTGATAAACTGTCTACGTGAAAGAGGCTTAGTCATGGGATAGACCTCCCGGTTCTGCCTGAGTTTTCCCATTGGCTTTTGTCGCCGCGGTATCGCCCTCATTCGGTGGAATCGTGCGAAGCAGCCTTGCGACAAGGTCTGATGTCGCGCCGATGGGGCAGAGCGTCGAGCAGAATGCGCGCTTGATCCTCCACCCCAGGCAAATGAGCGCCACCCCCGTGATGAGGCTCCAAATGCCCACCGCGTAGTCATTCCGGAATAAATAAATATAGAGCGGTCCGGCTCCGGATGGGCGGGTGTGTGCAGAGTGCTCCACAAGGAAGTAAAGTAAAACCACGCACACGAGAACCCCAAGGCGCACCGTCCAGAGTGTGCGGGCGAGGCGCCGGCTGGGCGGGGTTGGCGGCGCTATCGTATCAAAGAGTGTCCCGACGGGGCAGACCCGGGCGCAAAACGGCGCCTGCCCGAGATTTATCAATAGTGCGCCCCCTACAAGGTAGGTGCGCAGATAACCGAAAATGCATTGCCGAGGACAAACATGGCAAAAGAGGTATGGAATCCGGAAGTAGCACCGGAAGACCGGGAAGAACGCGACGAGTCCTAAAAGGAGGTAGGCGGCCACGCGGGTGAGTGAAAGCCATTTTTGTCCGGGAATCCGAATCCATTCGGTGAAAAGGCTGGAATGAGCGGCGCGATTCAGCCAAGCCGTGTCCGTGTTCTTATTCCAAGTCGCCCAGAGCGCCAGGAAGAGGGTTGTGATGATCGTGAAAATATAGGGATGATAAAAAGTGGCGGCGTAGATGCTCATGTGTGTTTTCTCAGAGACGATGATCACCCCTGTGAGTGCGAAATACCCCGTTGTGATCCATGCGATGGGCGTCGCGCCTCTGCCGGGAATCGGTGTTGAACTGGCGTGGGGGGGGGCCGACCAAAGTCCGATGAGACTGGCGAATTTGATTCCGGCCAGAAGCCAGCAGATGCCGGTCACTCCCATTACCGGGAGTAACAGCGCGGTTGTGGCAAAGGCACCGAGGCACGAGCCGGCGAGATCAGCGGCGTAGAAGCTGGAGGACGACTCGCGTCCGCCGGCCTGCTCGCGTGCGGCCAAGGGGAACTGAGCGCCGACAATAAAGCCGGCCAGGGCCAGGCCGAGACCGATCAGTAGAGGTCCTGCGAGGGGCAGGGATCCGGCGGTGGCAAGTTGTTGCACTGCCAGCGCTGAGGCGGGCGCCAGAATGACGAAAGCCGCGTCAAGCAGGCCGACCCCTCGTGGCCCGGTCGGCAGCCTTCCACGCAGCGAGAGGAAAGCGCCCACCGCCGTGCCAATCATGAACGCCGCAAAAAGTGCCCCCAAGTGCAGATAGAGTGAACCATAGAGCACCTGAAACACGATAATCAGGATCATCTCAAGGGAAAATCCTGCGAAACCTGTGGTCGTGATGGCAAAGGTCATTCTTGGAAGAGGACCCCGTGAGAGGAGTGATCCGATTAGGATAATCAGGGCGGCAAAAGCGGCGATTGACCATTCAAGATGGCCTCCGCTCTTATCCAGCCAGAGGCTGAGCGCGTGGCCGAAGGAGGCTGGCGCGAAATCGCTGTTAGGCGGTGCCGGAGCGGTTGCGACGGTGCGCGCGGCGTTCAAACGCTCCGGGGTGAGGCGTGTGGCCAGATAACCCTCCGTCATGAATCGAACGGAAATATGGCGGCGGGCAAGGATTGCAGGCACATCGGTGGTAAGGGGTGCGTTGGACCCGAGGAAAGTCATCTTCTCGCCGGGAATGATAAGCGTGTAACGGAATATCGCTTGGAAGGCGCCGTGGATGGAAGCGATCAGCGCCAGCTGGCTGGGGGCGAGATATCCCTCCGAGCCGGGAAGGTCCAGCGTGATGACCCCGCCTGGTTCAAGTCGGGCGGCCGCTTCAGTAAAAAATTCCCGGGTGAAGAAACGGTTCAACTGGACGGATTCGGGTGGCGGCAGACCCATCACGATGGCATTATAACGGGTCTTGGTTTGTCTGACGTACTTCCTTGCATCGGTTTCGATGAGGTTCACATGGGCATTGCGCGTGGCCGTTTCGCCGGCCTCCTTCAAGGCGGCGAGGACCGCCGGGTCCGGATCGACACAATCGACACGCTGGGGGCCGTATTTAAGAACTTCGTCCGCTGCCCGGCAAGCGGCGCCCCCGATCAAAAGAACGGAATCCATAGGCTCCCGTTGGGCAAGGGCGAAATGCACGCGCTCTTCCCGTGCGGCCGTATCCTGCGTGGTGAAGAGGGGGACTCCCTGTTGGAAATAGGCCCTTTGTCCATGCGCTTCTGTGACGACCAGATGGCCGTATGGCGAATGGGTTTGCGCCACAACTTTCCCGCCTGCATAGACGGCTTGCAGGGTAAGCACATCAAGCCCGCACCAGGATGCGGCGAAAAGCAGAATGGTTACCGTGAGGCCGGTGGAAAGGGCTAGTCGTCGCCATCCACTCGCCCAGGCGAGGATGACCGCGGCAAGACCGTTCTGGGCGGCGATCAGCAAGGCGAGGCCGAAGGAACCAAGGCGGGTGCAGAGAAACAGGCTGTACAAAAGTCCGCCGATCGCGAGGCCGACGGTCTCTGGCAGATAGACCTGACCATTTTCATTTCCCCGGTCTTTGGTGATGAGGCGGACAAAGATGGCGAAAAGCCAGCCATTCACAAAACATCCGGGAAGCAGGATGATGGCGATGGCCCAGAGTGCAAGGTCGGATCCGGGCGCAACGCCGGGTAGGAGGGTTGCCCGCAGGAGGCGGATGGCGACAACTTGCAGGAGAGGGGCAAGACCGGCGGCGATCTCGAGTCCAAACAGGAGCGCAGGGGTTGCGCTTTTTCGCCAGCGCCTTCCCATTTCGGCGCCAAATGCCGTAAGAATGAACCAATAACCAAGGACGAACCCGATAATCAGTTCGTTCCCTGTGAATGTGCAGAGAAACTCCTGAAGAAGCGCGAGTTGCGCGAGAAGGGAAGCGGTTCCGAGGAACAAAGCGCCTCCGATGGCCCGCCACGAAACTTCCCGATGAGTTTCATTCATGTCGCAATATTAGCATAAGGGTTGTGCATAACCGAACGCGAAAAAATGAGGGCCTGTGGCCGACGCATCAACCCAGCCTCGTTTCCGATTTTTTACTTATTATCCAGGTTCCTGGTATCCTGTCACTGTGGTTGGATATGAAGTCATTGCAGAATCGGAATCTTATGAATAATCAGGATACTATTCTTCGTCGTCGGGAAGCGGAGTTCAAGTCAGGGCAGAAGGATCTTGCTCGTGAGTTGTCTCAAACCCTTGTGTTGCTCCCCCACAAAGGGAATTGCAAGTGCGGCATGATGTTGACGGAGCAGGATAAAACCCCGAAAGCGAAAACTTATCGCTGTCCCCGTTGCGGGAAATCCGGCTTGCCGGCGCTTCCGTCATGACGCCGGAGTATAAGATGTATACAGGCTCTGGACATGGGGGTACACTTACTGAAATACCTAAAGGAACCTAAATGAACGCACTCGAAGTACTTCTGAACGAAAACGAACCCGGAAATCCGAAGCCTGCAGAGATCAAAACACTGAAATGGACGGAAAAACCCACCGCCGCTACCCTTAAAGCCGATTCGCTTTCCGCCCAGGATGTCACCATTGCCTCTGCCAGTGTCGGGGGGGTGGTCTTCCGCTCTGCCAAAGACTTCATTGCGGACATCCCGAAGGCGGTAGGATTCACGTTGGAAATTGTTTCCGCACCTGTCGCATCCAAAAAATGACCGTCTGGTTTGACTCACTTCATCCCGCAAACTGAATAAACGGCCGCAGGAACGATCACGGGTTCCGGAGTCTTGTTCGGAGCGGGGGGCGGAATCGGGTTTTTCGCCTGCGGCACCTCCAGATGCCGTAGTAGCCTGCAGCCGCCGAGACGTTGGCTGCCACCTATGCTTTGCTCTGGGTCAATCTCCTGTCGAGAATTCCACGCCAATACGAGGAATTTTCGACAGAATGAACATAATATACAAAATTGTTGAGGGATAGCCTTGCGCCGGGGCAATGGTTCAGGTTAATAAGAATTGACGGAGGCAGAGGTTCCTTCCCGGTATGTTCTTGAACAGCAGTGGTTGAAATCATTGCACTGAATGGGGCGCTCAATTCTTATGATGAAAAGCAAATTACGTTGGATGGTGTGTCTGGGGTTTAAGTCTCTTCTGTTGATGGGGTCATCGCTTTATGCGGAAGAAATTCTGACAAATGCGCCGCCGGTCATTCCGGGACTGCCGAAATGGGAGGTGGGAGTGTTCGGGATGGCTTCGCGGGTGCCCTTGTATCGGGGTTCTGATGAGTATCGCTGGTATGCGTTTCCCCTCCCGTATTTGATCTATCGAGGGGACTTTATCCAGGTGGATAAGGACGGTGTCCGGGGTTTGTTTTACAAAGGGATCCGGTTCGAAGTTGAGCTCTCCCTGAGTGGCAATCCACCGGTGAAATCCCGGGGCGGGATCCGGGAGGGGATGCCGGAGTTGGACCCGCTGATCGAGATTGGACCGGCCGCCCGGATGTTCTTGTACCATGGAGAGAAGATCAAATCGGTATTCCTGGAGGCCGCCGGGCGCGGGGTTTTTTCAATCGATATGGATAACCTGAATCCCGGATATGAGGGGCTCCGAGGCAGTCTCAGTCTGATTCTGGCGGGCATTAAACCTCTTCCTCAGTCCAAGTGGTCGGCCGGTTTGAAAACCGGATTGGAGTTTTCGGACCGCCATTACAATGAATATTTTTATGACGTGGGTGAAGCCTCCGTCACCCCGGACAGACCTTATTACCACAGTCAGGGCGGGTATGGCGGGAGCTTTGTATCCGCATGGCTGTCCCGTCCGATTTTCGATGGGGTATCGGTGGCCTTGCTTACCCGGTGGGATAATGTCGAGGGAGCTGAATTTGAAGCGAGCCCTTTAGTTCGTGCGAAAAACAGCTATCTGGTGGGGGCGGGGTTCACGTGGAAAATCGCCCAGTCACAAAAACAGGTTCAACGCTTAAAATAATTTTATTAAGTGCAGGAATCTTGATTTTCATTAAATTTGGATTATAAATTTCCTGAGGGAAGTTAGATAACGATAAGGTAAACGCTAAGGAGGATGTATGAGTACACCCCTTTATGAATTAAGGGCTAAGATTGTGGAAACAACCATTGCGACACTTCAAGGCATGAGGCGTTTCAAGAAGGCTAAAGACATAAAAGCGCTTGAAAAAATCATTGCTGAGCTTCAGGCAAAGCGGGATGCCTTGAAAAAACAGGATTGAATCCTTCCCCTGTCCAACAGACATTTGAGCCCCCCCCCTCTTTGCCATGATCTTGAAGGCGATGGGACTTGGGACCAGGGAGAAATGATACTTATATACTTCACAAGCCGATTGCGGTAGCGTTCACATAACTTGGTTGTCGAAGAAGTCGGCTGGAGGTGGGATGAAAGCCATTTTCTTGATCGCTCCTTTTCGGTCTTCCTAGCCCGGAGGCGAACGATGTTCGAGCGCTGATGGGGTCGAAGGGTTCGAGTTGAACCCCTTTCCACAGGACCCGGAAAGAATAAGAAGGGATCCAGGTGTAATGGAAGAAGGGAATCGAGATGGGCAAGAAATTGTATGTCGGCAACATGAGTTACAGCGTGACGAGTGAAACCCTCCAGCAGGTGTTCGGCGCTTATGGCAAGGTCGAGACTGCGGACGTGATCATAGAGCGCGAGACGGGTCGCAGCAAAGGTTTCGGTTTTGTCGAGATGTCGACGGATGCTGAGGCGGCGGCGGCCATTGCGGCCACGAATGGCATGGATGTGGACGGACGTGCGCTGACCGTGAACGAGGCGCGGCCCCAGGCCCCGCGGGTTGGCGGTGGTGACCGTGGCGGTGGTTTCGGCGGTGGACGACGGTAGTCCGTCGCACGCATCAGAGCACATTAGATGATGACGCGGGAATTGGCTGAAAGGTCAATTCCCGCATTTTGCTTTTGGGTGTCACCCGGGTATCGCCCGAAGACTTGTCCTTGCTACAGGGAATTGAGGACGCCGGAGACATCAAGGCTGCCGTGAAGGTTTTGAAAGACTACGAGCGCAACCCCGCCACGTTCACCACGCTTGCCGCGTATAAAAGCGAAAGGCAAAGACGGGCATGAGATATACCGTCCGCATGGATTCACGCACGCGCAAGACCCTTGACCAGTTACAACGTGACATTCATATAGGGTAGTAAGAAAGGAATATGCAGAAAATGCACACTGCTAATTCAGGCTCCAAGGTGGATGCCGACGTCCCGGCGGCATTCGTGCCTGAAGGGTTCTCATGGGTCTCCGATGCCGGCGGCATGCCGGAGGCCGAGACATCGGCATCCACCCGGGAGAACCTCTGATGCCCCTCATCCTCGTCACCAACGATGATGGTATCGAATCGCCCGGCCTAAGGGCGGCCGTTGAGGCCGTGTTACCACTGGGCGCGGTAGGCGGCTGTTCAAACTCTTCACATTAGTTCCGGTTCTGCCGGTTTAAGGTGACAAACGATGAATATGCGCGGCTCATGAAGAACGGGATCAGGGAATCGCCGGGATGTGCGGCGGTGTCGCCGAGGGAGACGCCCGTCCCTGCACGCGGGAGTGGATGTACCCCGATCCGCTCATCTCGGCAAGGGCCTTGGACACGGTGGCCGGGAAATAGTAGCAGTCCCGTGCCACGGCACGTGGGGATCCCTTGTCGTTCAGGATCAGGAATGCGAGAAGCTCGCAGCGGGCATTGACGCCCAGAAGCGCGCGTAGCCGCAGGATCAGTTTTTGCGGGATGTCCGGCTTGAAGGGGAGTGCAACCTCACGGGGTTCGTAGACATCGCGCAGGAATCCGGACGCTTCGAACGCCGGATCATTCTTCCTACTCACGGGGAGCGGCTTGCCATTCTCCAGAAAAAAGAGGACTTCAGCCGGTGCAGGTGGAGCGAGGGAGCCCTTGGCGCTAGCTTAAAGCCAGACTTCATAGGTGGCTACGAGCCCAGTTAAAAGGTATTCTTCAGGAAAGCGGCGTGGATTGTATGAAAACTAAAGGAATTCAAGGTGCCCATGGTGGCGAGATTGTCCTCTACAGAACCAAGGATGGCCGTACGACTTTGGACGTGCGATTGGATCGTGAAACTATTTGGCTTAATCAGAAACAGATGTCCTTGCTTTTCGAGAAAGATACCGACATAATTGACCTGCGCATTTGTAACGTCTTCCAAGAAGGAGAGTTAGAGCGTTTGTCAACTACCGAGGAATGCTCGGTAGTTCAAGATGAGGGAGGGCGCCCGGTACACCGCGCAGTGCAGTTCTACAACCTCGATGTGATTATCTCGGTGGGATATCGTGTGAAATCCAAACGCGGCACGCAGTTCTGTAACCGAACGCATTGAATGTATGAACAATCAGGGAGAATCAGGAGGGATTGGTCTGAGCGAAGCACAATCTTCCTTGTCCCTGATTCCTTTTCAGGAGTGAAGTGAAAATGATACTATTCATAGCGAGATATGCCCGGTATCTCTTGGGCAGGGTCCTTTCGTCACGAACCAACCACAACCCGCGCGCCTTCGCAGTCTGGATGCTGCAGGCGGGGGTTAAGGGGGTTCTGCTATTCATGGCTGCGTCGAGTCTCGCGGGATCGTTCGTGATCCCGACAGACTCGCCCGGTTGGACGGTGACGGCAACGGTTTCTCCTGAACCGGTCCTCTTCTCTGTTTCCCCGGCCGGCGCCGGGGTTGTGGTCATGAATGATCCGTTCACGGTTACCTTACGGGCGAGCTATGACAGCAGTGTCCCCGGTAGCACCACCACGCTGGGTGTGGGAAGAGCACCATCTATGTCTACAAAGAGCTGGTTCTCTCCATGTCATCACCCAGTAGCTCTATAATCGACATGTATCTCTTCAGGCCTGAGGGATTCAAAGGGTCGATATGGCCTAGTACTGCAGCTGTTAATGGCGGGGCAAAATTGTTCGAGGACGACAAGGATCGTCTGTACCTGTTGGGTCGGCTTGAGGAGGCCGGGGAACGGCACGGGGTGCGGATGTACCTTTTCTGCCTGATGCAAAACCATTTCCATCTGGTCCTGGAGACGCCGCGCGGGAACCTGGGGCGGTACATGCAGGGGGTGTTGACGGGATGTGAATTACAACTTTTTCGATAATGACCTTCGGTCTTTTGCACAGTCTTTACACTCACTATGATCCTCCGCCGGGACTCGTGGAACGGGGACAGTCAACTTTAGCTCAACGGTGGCATGAGCCAATTAAGGTAAGCCTGCATCAGTGATGGTCCCCACAGCATCCAGATCAGTGCCGCGCCGGCAATATAAGGTCCAAATGGAATGCGGCTTTGCATTTCTTTCTTCCCGGCCGCGATCATTGAAACCCCGACGATGGCTCCCAGAAAGGATGAAATCATCAGGGTGAAGATGACCGAGGGCCAGCCTAGAAAAGCGCCGATGGCACCCATGAGCTTGACGTCGCCCATTCCCATGGCATCCTTGCGAAAAATCAGTTTGCCGAATATGGCAATCGCCCACAGGAGTCCGACGCCCAGTGAGGCCCCGAGCAGGGAGGAGATAAATCCTCCGTAAGCATCCGGTTGGCCATGCAGGGCGGGCACCAGACAACTGAAGGTCAACCCGAGAACGATCCCGCCCAGTGAAACCCGGTCCGGAATAATCATGTGCTCAAGATCCACAAACGTGCCCAAGGCCAGCCCGAACACCGCCACCCAGAAAATCGGGATGACGAGGAAGGAGTGGAACGGCGTCATGGCCAGGATCGGCTGGGCGCTGCCTTTGAGCCAGACCATTACAAACAGCACGGCAATCAGGGCTTCAACGATGACGTAACGCGGGGAAATGGAACCCTTGCAATTCCGGCATCGCGCCCGCAGGACCATGAAACTGACCAGGGGGATATTGTCATACCAGCGGATGGCTTGATTGCAGTGAGGACAATGGGAACCGGGACTGATGACGGACTCTTCACGCGGGATCCGGTAAATACAGACATTCAGAAAACTGCCCAGACACGCTCCAAACCAGAACACAAGGATCGTGAGGTAGAGATAGATGCCCGGGTCAAGTGAGGCGATGGCGTCGATAATGGTCATGGTCTTAACCCCTTGGCTTAAATGTGGAGAGTTTGGCAAGTTCCTCGAAGAGAGATTTCTCCCGGGCAGACATTTGTTTGGGTACGACAATCCGGATGACCGCCACCAGGTCGCCCGGTTCCAGACCTCGTTTTTGCGGCAGTCCTTTTCCGCGGAGGCGGAGGCGTTGTCCGGATTCTGTTCCCGGGGGAATGGTAATGAAGGCCTGGCCCTGCAGGGTGGGGATACTGACCTTTGCCCCCAGTGCCGCCTCCCACGGCGCCAGCAGACAGTCGATCTCAAGGTTGCTCCCCTCGACTTTGAAAATGGGGTGGGGGGCAATGTGGATTGTCAAATACAGATCCCCGGCCGCCCCGCCACCGGGGCCGGTGCCGCCTTGGCCAGCCAGCCGGATGCGGGCGCCTTCGCTGATTCCGGCGGGGATTTTAACCTGGTAGGTCCGTGTCTGGGGTTGTCGCGCCCGTGGATCCTGACTGGCGGTTTGCAGGCTGATGTTTTTGGTGCTGCCATGGCACGCTTCCTCCAGTGTGATTGAGATCTCGGCTTCATGATCCTGGCCCTGGGGCGAAAACTCTTCACCGGCTCCCCACATATTATTAGTTGGTGCGCCACGGGGTGAACGGCCGCCAAACTGCTGACCGAACAGCATTTCAAAGAAATCGCTGAATTCACCCATGTCCTGGCCCTTAAATCCGCGGCCACCCCCGGGGGTTCCGTGGAATTCAAAGGGGCCTCCGCCGAAATCGGGTGGGGGACGGAAGTCCTGACCGGCCTGCCAGTTTCTGCCCAGTTGGTCGTAACGACTTCGTTTCCCGGGATCGCTCAAAACTTCGTAGGCTTCCCCGATTTCCTTGAATCGGGCTTCAGCACCGGCGTTTTTATTCAGGTCGGGATGGTATTTACGCGCCAGCTTCCGGTACGTTTTTTTGATGTCATCCGCACTGGCGGTGCGGGGAAGACCGAGGATTTCGTAATAGTCTTTAAATTTTACACTCATATTACATCGTCTTGTTTTGGCGGTTGGGCTCTGCCCGGCTTTTGTCCAATGTTGCCGGTTGGCGTGCGTGATGTCAAGTGAACCGACTGCTGGATTTCAGTCGCCTCTTCTCAGGTGTTCCGGTATAAGGGGTGCTTTTTCAGGGATAGAAAAAGGTCATTGTAGTTATCGAAAAGGAACATTGTATGAAAGTTAGTCAAATTGCCGCGCAATTGTACACCCTCCGTGATTATATTAAAACCCCTGCCGAAATATCCACCACTCTGCAAAAGGTCCGCAAGATCGGGTATGAAGCCGTGCAGATTTCGGGAATGGGCCCGATTGATGAAGCGGAACTCAATCGAATCCTGGAAGGCGAGGGGTTGACCTGTTGTGCCACCCATGAGGATGGCAACAAAATCATCAATGAGACGTCGTGGGTGATTGAGCGGTTGCAGAAGTTGAATTGCCGTTACACCGCGTATCCCTGGCCGGCGGGTATTGATTTCAGCAAGCTGGAAAACATTCTGGATCTGGCCTCAAAGCTGGATGCCGCCGGGAAGAAGATGCGCAAGGCGGGCCAGGTGCTCACCTATCATAACCACGCCATGGAACTGGTTCCTGTCGATGGTAAAACGGCGCTGGAATGGATCTACGAGAAGAGCCATAAAAAGAATCTGCAGGGCGAAATCGATACTTTCTGGATCCAGAACGGCGGGGCGGATCCCGTGGCCTGGTGCAAAAAGCTGAAAAACCGGTTGCCGTTGATTCATCTCAAGGACTATACCGTGAATGGTAATAATCCCGGCTTTGCCGCCGTCGGACAGGGGAACCTGAACATGCCCGCGATCGTCAAGGCCGCGGAAAAGGCCGGCTGTGAATGGTTTATCGTGGAACAGGATGACTGCTACGGACGTGATCCTTTCGACAACCTGGCGCTGAGCTTTACCTTCCTTAAGGGATTGGCCGACCAGGATTTGACCTGAGCCAACTCTAAAATTTCATGAATGGGTTGGTGCGCTTTTCCTGGCCGATGGTGGTTTGAGGGCCATGGCCGGGATAAATTACCGTATCATCCGGCAACTGGGCCAGACGCTTCAGGGATCTTGTCATCAACTTCTCATCGCTCCCATCCAGATCCGTGCGCCCGATGGTGCCGAGGAAAAGGGTGTCGCCGCTGAAAAGGGCCTTTTCGGCCGGAAAATAAAAACAGACGCCCCCGGGTGAATGGCCCGGGGTGGCGATGATCTCGTAACTCAGTCCGGCGTCCGTATAGGTTTGCCCGTTGGCCAGAACGCGGTCGATTTTTTTGGGCCGCTCGGGGGTATCGTAATAGGGCAACGCTTGATTTTGTGAGCTGAATGCCCAGACTTCGTCTTCCGGATGCATGGCCACAGGGGCGGGAAACGTCCGGGTCATTTCTGCCAGTCCGGAGACATGATCCATGTGTCCGTGGGTGATCAAGTAGGCGGCCACGGTGAGCTTGTTCTGCCGCAGGGTCACCCCGATGATGCCGGCATCCTCTCCGGGATCAATGACCAGGGCCTGATGCGTGGGGGTGACCGCCAGGTAGCAGTTCACCTGAAAGGTGCCGACAGTAATGAGGATGACTTTCATGATCCCACCAGGCTGGCGACAGTCACTTCCTGTTCGGTGCGGTCGGCCAGCGTTTTGATTCTCACGGTTCCTTTGGCAAGATCATCCGGACCGATGAAAATTCCGCGCCGGAAACCGATCTTGCCGGTCCGACTGAAAAAGTTTTTGGGTTTTTCGGCGTGTAAGGCGACATCAACGTTGGCGCCATCTGCCCGCAAGGCCCGGGCAATCTGGAGGGCGGTATTGCGCTGGGCGTCCTCCATATAAGAGATGGCCAGATCTTTCCCGGCGGCGGGATGGGGAGCCTTGCCTTTCTCCGCCAGCAGTTCGGCAATGACCACATCGCCGAATCCCAATCCCACGGCGGTCATGGGTTTTCCGCCCAGATCCCCGAGCAGGTTATCGTAACGGCCACCGCCAAAGATGGCCCGGAGGCTTTTCCCGGTGTCAAAACCCTCAAACACAATGCCGGTGTAATAACCGAGTCCGCGGATCACGGAGATATCAAATTTCACCATGTCACCGGCTCCGTAGAGTTTCATGATATCGAAAAAACTCAGGAAATGGTCCAGGGCGGGAGTGCGTTCGCCAAGGGCCGCGATGACGTTCTCGAGGGTATTCAATCCAAGAACCCGGAAGGCTGCCTGAATGCTGTCATCGGAAAGTTGGTTTTCTCTCAGAAGTTTGGCGATTTCTTCGTCCGGGATCTTTCCGCGTTTGTCCAGCGCGAGGAAGGTGGCCGCATGATGTTCCCTGGGAATGCCGGAGCGGGCGAGGATGTCTGAGAGCAAGGCACGGCTGTTGACATGGACGCACACCTCGGAGCTGTCGAGCCCCATCAGTTTCAAGGCGTGGATTGCGGCCATGACGACCTCGGCTTCCGCCACGACGGAAGGCTCACCCACGATGTCAAGATTCCACTGGTAATGTTCCCGTTTGCGGCCGCGGGTCATGCGTTCATAGCGGAAACACTGGGCGATGGTGAACCACTTGATGGGGAAGGCCAGTTCGTTTTGTTTGGCCACGATCATCCGGGCGAGGGTGGGGGTCATTTCGGCGCGGAGGGCGAGTTCCCGATCACTTTTATCCTTAAACCAATAAATCTGATCCTGGATTTCCTCGCCGCCTTTTCGCTTGAGGAGGTCGAGGCTTTCCACAACGCAGGCATCGTATTGATCAAATCCAAAACGCCGGGCTGCCGCGGTCCAGGCCTCGAAAATCGCGCCGCGGAGCGCCATGTCTTCCGGATAGAAATCCCGCATGCCGCGCGGGGGGGCAAAACTGATGGAATCCGCCATGGTATTACTGCTTCAGCACGAGGGCCTTCATCTGCTTGCCCGGCTTGAATTTTACCACCCGTCGTTCCGGGATCACCACCGTGTTTTCCGGCTTGTTCGGGTTGCGGCCAATGCGCGGTTTCCGGATTTTGATCTCGAAGACACCGAAATCACGGAACTCAATATTCTCGCCCTTGGTCAGGCTTTCGGTGATGTAATCCAGTGTTTTCTGGATAACGGAAGATACTTGTTGTTGCGGGAGTCCGATTTCACTGGCAATACGTACGACGAGTTCGCGCTTGGTCATTTCAGTTCTCCTTGGATAGCTTTTTCAATAAAAGAAACGGTTTCATTAACAGGGATCATTTGCTTGTCTTTATCGGTCCGGCGTTTGATTTCCACTTTCCCCTCAGCCAGGGAGCGTTCACTGATGACCGCCCGGATGGGCAGGCCGATGAGGTCGGCATCCTTGAACTTGACGCCCGGGCGTTCATCCCGGTCATCAAACAATACCTCGATGCCTTTGGCCTCCAAAGCCTGGATGAGTTCCTCGGCCACCCGCACGCTCTCCGCGTGTCCGGTGTTGGGGACCACCACGCAAACTTTATAGGGGGCCACGGACATCGGCCAGATGATGCCATCGTCGTCATAGCTCTGTTCAATGATGGCCTGCAGTGTGCGGGTGACTCCGATCCCATAACAACCCATGACGCTGATCTGGTGATTGCCGTCGGCATCCAGAAAGCCCGCGTTAAACAGTTTGCTGTACTTGGTGCCCAGCTTGAACACATGTCCGACTTCAATGCCGCGCTTGCCCCGCATGCGGGTGCCACAGCGGGGACACTTGTCGCCCTCTTTGGCGATGACGAGGTCGTGGAAGGCGGTCACCTGGAAGTCGCGGTCGACCAGAACATTGATGAGATGGCTGTCGGCGGCATTGGCGCCGGTGGCGGAGACGCGAGGTGTCTGGAGTTCCACGTCGGCATAGATGGGTATTTTGAGTCCCACGGGACCGGCAAACCCCACTGGAGCGCCGGTGACTTTGACAATCGTCTCATCGTCGGCCAAGTGGAGGTCGGTGACCTTGAGAATACGCGTGAGCTTATGTTCATTAAGCTCACGGTTACCCGCAACCAGCACCGCAATGGGCTGGCCATCGGCGATATAGATTAATGTTTTAATCAGATCCCAGGGTTTGATCTGAAGGAAGGCGGAAACCTCGTCGATCGTTCGTTTGCCCGGGGTTGCCACAACGGTAGGGAGGTGTTCGGTGGTGGACGTTTTCACGGCCGGGGTTTTCCGCTCCGCCCGTTCAAGATTGGCGGCGTAGGAGCAGGCTTCACACTCGACGATGCCATCTTCGCCCGAGTCGGCTAGCACCATGAATTCGTGGGAGAAATCCCCGCCGATGGCCCCGGTGTCGGCTTCCACCACCTTGGTGCGAAGTCCGCACCGGTTGAAGATGCGGACATAGGCGTCGTACATCGCCTGATAACTGATATCCGCGGCCTCCCAGCTGACATCAAAACTGTAGGCGTCCTTCATGCTGAACTCCTTGGCGCGCATCAGCCCGAAGCGGGGTCGGATCTCATCCCGGAACTTCGTCTGGATCTGATAGAACGTCTTGGGGAGTTGGCGATAGGAATTAATTTGCCGGGCGGCCAGATCTGTGATGACTTCCTCGTGGGTGGGCCCCAGCACCATGTCACGTTGCTGCCGGTCTTTGATTTTGAACATGGCATCACGGAGCACGGCATAGCGTCCGGAGGTCTCCCAGATTTCACGCGGTTGCAGAGCCGGCATCAGGACTTCCAAAGCCCCGGCGCGGTCCATTTCCTCGCGCACGATCCGCTCGACGTTGCGAAGCGCCTTGAGGCCCAGCGGGAGAAAGGTGTAAAGCCCGCCGCCGAGCTTCATGATTAGACCCGCCCTCATCATGAGTTTGTGGCTGGGAATTTCTGCATCCTGGGGAGCTTCCCGCAGGGTCGGGATCAAAGACTGGGTCCAACGCATAAAAATGACTTCCTTTATTTCGTGAAACGGGCGCATTTGACACAAAGAGAACGGGTTATGCAAGAAAATAGAGAACAACAGATAAGGGGAAGAAGCAGGCTCCCCGCTGATGCGGGGAAGCCCGCCCTACTCATGTCTGCCGCTTCATGGTTTCGTCGGGCTAAGCCCGGGTCAAGGCGTTGGCGGAGACAAAGAGATTGCGGCGGCGGAAAGCGACGGGGCTCTCGACAAGCAGAAGTGCCTTCAGCGTCTCGAGCCCTCCCGCAAACCACGGGCGGTGCAAAAAACAGGGCGGGGAGTCCGTCCATACCGGCGGGGGCAGGGAGGCCTCGCGGCACAGGGTTTCAGCCACGGCGGCGAGATAGGCGTTGCAGTCGGCGTGCGTTTCGGCATCCAGCCATACGGGCGCCTCGCTGACTAAAGCGGATTTCTCTTCCGGGGTTAGGCAACGTTGCCTGAAATCGTCGAGCAGGTCGCCCAAGAGCTCCAAAGACAGGGCTTCCCCACGTTGGAGTTCGTCGTTCCACAGTTGGCTGATGTCTCGGATGGTTGGACGTTCGGGGTTCACGGTTGCTCCAACTTTTGGCATAGTTCTTCGATGGCGAAGCGGGTCTTGGGCTGAATCTGGTTTCGGGGATAATAACGCTCGACGATGCTCAAAACCGCCTCCGCCTTCCGCAAATCAAGCTGATCCATTAAGAATCGGATGTCCCGCAAATCTGTCTCGTCTTTTCCCAGCCGCATGCTCATGCATTTCATGGCCAGCAGGTATTCCGGCACGGCTACATACACTTTCAGGTTGGGCAGATCGAGCAGCGGTTGCGTCTCTCCCCTGTCGCTGAGAAATCCTTTCACGGCGTCATTTAGCCAACCCTCCGCCGCGCCGCACTCCCGTGTTACCTCGGCGGCGGCCTTGTAAACCATATCCTTGGGTGCGAACACGGCGTCCACATCCTTTGTGCTGAGCCGGGCCTTGTGCGCCAAGACCATGGCCGCCCCGCCAAAGAGTACAATCTCGCCCACGACGTCACGCTCGGCCAGCAACTCCGAAAGGCGGGCTAGATAAGTTTCTATTTGGCTTCGATCCATGAATAAAACCTAGCACGCCCCATCCCGGATAACAAGCCGCTATCGAGGAGGACACGAAGACCGGCACGCTGATCGAGACCCCCGTTGCGTGGGCGGAGGTGTACGCCAAAGCGGAAGCCATTAGCGCGGCCCACACGGGAAAACTCGGGACGCGAGCTTCGGATGTTTTGCACGTCGCCGCCGCCGCCGTACTCGGGACCAGGGATTTATTAACCTTCGACACCCGGCAGAAAGTCCTTGCCGCCAAAGCCGGGATGAAGGTCACGCTATAGTCGTTCTGCCGGTTTTAAAGGTGGTGCCCGGGGTGGGACTCGAGCCACGGATCCAGCCCCGAAAAAACGGAAGCGCTTCCGTTTTTTTCCAGCAAACCGTGCCACGCTCAGGTAATCCTGCGACGTCTTGATTGAGTAATGCACATGCCCTTTCAGCCAGCGCTGCCAGGCGGTCCTGATGCCCATGATCGGGTTGTTGATCTCGTGCGCCACGCCGTTGGCCAGCGTACCGATCGACTCCATCTTCTGGGCCTGCGTGAACTGCACCTGCAGCTTCTCATGTTCCGCCTCCGCCTGATCTCAACCAGCCGGTCCCGTTGACCGGAACCACCCCAGACGCCTAGCTCGACCGCCGTGTGTCCGATGGCTTCCTCTCGGGTAAATCCCGACACCTGTTCCCACTAAACTTCCGAGTTTCCTAGAAAACTTTGTCGAAAATGGTCCTAAAACGCTTGTTTTTAGCCCCAGTATTTATGTGACCTCAAAGCCAAATTACCGCTGGTAGATGGGGAGCTGGCGGTAGGAGACGCTCAGGGTCAGAATGGCCATGCTGGTGCAATAGCAGACATCGCTTTCATGTCCTCCGGGCGACGGCCATGAGCCGTTCCCCGACTGCATCTTGAGGACAGTGTCATACAGGGGCGGGGCAAAGGCTTCCCATTCCGGGCCGCCAAGTTGGAACATGCCGTTGGCAATATAATACAAGGCGTAATAACGGCAGGTTTCCCCGTTGAGAGGTGAGTCCCCTTTAAATTGCTTGATGATGTACTCTCCGGCCTTGAGGGTGACGTCGTCGCGGTGCCGTCCGGCAAGTTCCAGGCATAGCAGGCCGATTCCTGTGCGGGCCAGATTCGGCCCCCCTCCGGGCGTATAGGCGAAGCCATCACCCTGGGTGCGGCAACGGAGGATGAATTTCACGGCCTTGTCGATGGCCTCCTTTGGCACCGGGGCCCCATTGTTACGGGCGGAACGCAAGGCGGCCAGAGCCCAACCGGAATGGGAAATATCGCTTGAGTTTTCAGTGGGCTGATATCGCCAGCCACCGGCATAGTCTTCCGATTTGTTGACATCCTGGGCATCAAGAGTGACGCGGATGGCGCGCGGCAGAACGGCATCAATCCGGGCCTGTCGCTCGGGATCAACCATGCCGGAGACTTCCGAAAGCATCAGGCAGGCGATATTATGGCTATACATCGCGCCTCCCCCTCCCATCAAGGTGCCTTTGTTGTCGGGAATAGAAAGAATGTAATCAATTCCCTTGTTAATGACGTCGCCATAGGGCGGGAGTCCCGGGGAATTACCCCGTGCCAGAAAGGCCATTACAGCTAAGGAAGTCATGGCGGGGGTGTTTTTCTCCCCGATAGATCCGTCTTTCGCCTGGGATTGGGCCAGGAAGGCAAGCCCTTTGTCCACGGCTTCGTCAAAGGCGCGCTGGTACTTGACGTCCTCGAGGCTGGAAGAGGCGGCGAGGCCTGCCGTTGTAAGCAACAGAATCAATCCTGTCAGTCTTGAAAAAAGTTTCATGTCACTCCTCTTCTCCATGGCCGGAGACCTCGTGGAAATAACGCTGGATAATGGGTCGATATTCTTCGGGCCCCTCGGTGTTGGCCGCTTGCAGCACGTCTTCTTTCAATTCCCCGTGCAAGCGGAGCCAGTCTTGAAGTTTCAGCCCCATTCGACGGGCAAACGAGGGGACTCCCTCCGAGGATTGCGAGACATCGCGTCCGCCGCCGTCGCCACTGGGACTCGCCGCCTGCAGAGTGGCGGGGCGGGCATTGGCGCCTTTGGATTGGGCGTCGGTGGCGGCTTGCTGGGCGGCTTGTGCCAGCTGCATGGCGGATTGGGCGGCGGCCGAAGCTTCCGATTTTTCAGCCGCCTCCCGGGCTGATTGGTAGGCTTGGGCGATCGCGGCCTGTGCCGCTGGCGGGAGCGCAGGTTGCTTGGATGCGGCCGGTGGTGGCTGGGGAGTTCCCGCCGCGCTGGCAACCTGCTTGAACTGGATTGCGGCCTGCTGTAGCGATTGGGCGGCGTTTTGCTGGTTCTGGAGGGTCTGGCTGGCGGCCTGCTGCTGTTCCTGGGAAGACGGCTTCCGCGGCAGGTCATCATCCCTGCCGGTCGCCTCCTGCAGGCGTTTGGCGGATTGTTCCGCCGATTGGTTGGCGCGGGATAATTCCTGGGCCGCCTGTGCGGTTTTGAGGCCGACTTGCGACTGGCCCAGGACTTCGTCCGCCTGGGTACGGAGCATGTTGGCTTCCTTCGTCAGGTCCTTGACCTCTTCGCTTAACTGTTCCTGCCGGGTTTGCAGGGCTTCGTGCGGATGGTTCTCGGCAAGGGATTCCATCAGGTGGCCCAGTTGTTCCTGTTGTTTGGAAAGAGTATCGGCCTCCTGGGCCAGGCGGCTGAGATCCGCGCGTTTGTCGAGCCGGTATCCGTCCGTTGAGGTCGCTGCGGATCGAAGGGCATCGGCAAGCTGGTCCATCGCCTGGGCGGCTTCTGTTGCGGATGAATTGGCCTTGGGCAATTCGCCATCCTGCATTTCGGTGGCGGCCTGCCGGGCCATGTCCGCCGCCCGGGTGGCCTGCGTCGCCGCCCGGGTGGGTGGGGGTTCCTTGTTTAATTCACGGGCCAGGGCTTCCGTCTCATCCGCCAGTTTGCGTTGCTCTCCGGCAACCTGTTTTGAGAGATTGGTTTTCAGGTTCTCTCTGGCCTGCTGTTTTTCAGTGATCAAGCTTGCGGCTTGGCGGCGCAGTTCATCCTGCTGGCGGGCCAGGTCGGCCAATTTCAGGGCATTGTTTTGATGTTGCAGGCGTCCCGCGGTTTCACTGGCCGACAGTGCGGATTCTGCGGCCATCGCGGCATTGGCAGTGGCGGTCGCCGCCGCTTTGGTGGTTTCGGCTTGAGCCTGTTCGATGGCGTGGGGAGAGGTCGCCGCTGTGGTTTTCTGGGCTTGTTCATTTGCCTGCTGGGCCGCTTGTTGCGCGGCTTGCGCGGCCTGCTGGGCTTTTTGTGACTGTTGTTCGGCGGCTTGTGTGGCTTGTTTGGCCTGTTGGGCTGCCTGCCGGGCCGCGGTCTCGTTTTGTTGGGCGGCAAGGGCGTTCTGCCGGGCCGTTTGAGCTGTTCGGGTCAGATCCTGTTCTTCCGCTTTGCCCTTGGATTGTTCTGCCAGTTTTGCGGCTTGTTCGGCGGTTTGTGTATTTTTGGCGGCGGTCTGCTGGGCCAGAGCGGCCTGTTGTTCCGTCTGTTGTGCGGCCTGCCGGGCTTTCTCGGTTGCCTGCGCGGCATTCTGGGCGGCCTGCTGGGCGATTTGACTGGCCTCCTGGGCTTGTCGCGCGGCGTCTTGTGCGGCCGCTTTGATAGCGTTGTTTGCCTGGGTGGGGTCGCTCGCGGCTTGGGGATCCATCTTCATGCCTGCCGCCCGGGCGGCAAATTGATTGGCTTTAAGCGCCGCGGCTTGTGCGGCCACGGCATTGGCGTTGGCTGACGCGGCCGCTTTGGCGGCTTCCGCCTGGGCCTTTTCCACGGCACGTGTGGAGGTGGCGGCGGCCGCCTTTTGTGCTTGTTCGCTGGCTTGCTGCGAGGCTTGCTGCGAGGCTTGTGCCGCCTGTTGGGCAAGTTGGGCCTGTTGCTGTGCGGCTTGGGCATTTTTTGTGACTTCGGATTGGGCGGCAGGGGTTTGTTGTCCGGCTTTTTGGGCGGCCTGTCGGGCCCTTTCAGCGGCTTGTCCGGCATCTTTTGAAGCCTGTTGGGCGATCTGGTTGGCGTCCTGGGCATGTCGCGCGTCCTGATCTGCGGCGGCCTTGGTCAGGTTGTTGGCAAGGTTGGGATTTACCGCGGCATCCTGACCGGCCTTGAGACTTGCCGCCTGGGCGGCCAGTGCACTGGCTTTAAGGGCCGCCTCTTCTGCGGCCAGGGCATTCGCCGTGGCGGCGGAGGCGGTCTTGGTCGCTTCGATCTGGGCCTGTTCTGCGGCACGCGGGGAAGGGGTATTCACCGCCTTATTGGCTTGTTCCGCCGCCTGTTGGGCTGCGTCCCGTGCGGCCTGGGCGGCCTTCACGGCCTTTTGCGCCTGGCGTTCTGCGGCTTGATTTAATTGCTGTGCCTGCTGGGCGGCTTGTTCGGCAGCGGGTGCATTTTTTGCAGAGGCTTGTTGTGCAATGGCGGCCTGTTGTTCGATTTGTTGTGTGGCCTGTCGGGTATTTTCGGCGGCTTGCTCGGCATTCCGGGTCGCCTGCTGGGCACGTTGGGCGGCGTCCTGTGCCTGCTTGGCGGCCTGTTGGGCGGCGGTACGGATGGCATTTTTGTCCGGATTGGGTTTGCCAGTGGCTTGTGAGGCGGTTTTCAGGTCTTCGGCCTTGGCGGCCAATTGAGCGGCCTTGAGCGCGGCTTCCTGCGCGGTTGCCGCACTGGCGGCGGCCGAGGCGGCGGCCTTGCTGGTGTCGATCTGGGCTTGTTCGGCGGCGCGCGGGGAGGTGGCGCTGGCTTCCTTCCGGACTTCTTCAGCCGCTTGTTGAGCCGCTTGCTGTGCGGCCTGGGCTGCTTTTTCGGCTTTCTGCACCTGTTGTTCGGCGGATTTTGCCAACTGTTGGGCCTGTTGCTGGGTCTCCCTTACCGTATCTTCGAACTGTTGTGCGGACAGGGCTTTTTGACGGGTGGTCTGGGCGGCATGAATGGCTTCCTGTTCGTTGATTTTTCCCATGGCGCGTTGGGCCATTTGCGCGGCTTGTTCGGCGGCCTGTGTACTTTTTGCAGCGGCTTGTTGCGCGGTGGCGGCCTGTTGTTCGATTTGTTGGGCGGCCTGACGGGTTCTTTCTGCGGCCTGCCCGGCATTCCGGCTGGCGTCTTGCGCGAGCTTCTCGGCGGTCTGGGCTTGCAGTGCCGCCTGTTGTGTCGCTATTTTGGTTGGAGCCTCTTCTGCTTGCGGGTTTTGGGTGGCCTGCGGTTGAGCCTTCAATTCCGTTGCCCGGTCTGCGAGTTCATTGGCCTTGATCGCGGCCTCAGCCGCAAGTTTGGCCTGGGTGTTGGCGGAGGTGGCCGCCTTGGCGGTTTCTGCCTGGGCCTGTTCGGCGGCATGTGGCGAAGTGGCGGCGGCGGATTTTTGTGCGGATTCAGCCGTTTGTTGAGCGGCGTTCCGGGCGGCTTGAGCCGCCTCGTCGGCTTTCTCTGCCTGTTTGGTGGCGGCTTGCGCGGCTTGCTTCATCTCGAGCACGAACTCACGGGGCGCGGTTCTCATCTTATCCATCTGCAGGGCGGCTTTCCGGATTCGCTCTGCAGCCTGCTCGGCATCCTGGGCGGCCTGTTGGGCCAGTTGGGAGGCATCCCGGGCTTGCTGACTGGCCTGTTGCATGGCCATCCTGGCTGCAGGATCTTCAAGTTTCGGGTTGGCGATGGATTGCTGCCGGGCGTTCAGTTCTTCGGCGCGGTTGGCAAGCTGGCGGGCGGGATCCGGTTTACCTGAGTCTTGAGCGGTTTGTGCGGTCGGCATGTCGGAGGGCTGGGAGGGGGAAGCCTCCTCGCGTTGTTGGTTGGCTGCTTTATTCAGGGCTTCAGCGACATTGGCCTGAATTTCAATAGCTTGTTCTTTTTTACCGATGTCAAGATCACGGGAGGCATTTCGCATGGCCTCGTTTTGGGGGGCCGCCAGCGGTTCATTGCGGGCGATATCAGCCAGTTGGTTCTGACGGGTGGCCAACTCGCGCCACTGATTGTCCATTGTTTGCAGCCGATCTGATTCCGCCTTGGTCACGTTGGCCAATTCATTCTGGCGGGTGGCCAACTCAGTGGCTTCGCTGGCCGCCTGGGTGGTGAGGTTGCTGATGGCTGTGGCAACCTGGGTGGCGGAACCCGGAGTTTCCCTGGCCACCTTGGCGAGTTCATCTGCGACATGATCTTCGGCGCGTTTCCACTCATTTGAGATGGCGGCCGCCTGGGCGGCGGCCGTTGTATTGCTGGCCGGGATGGGAGCGGCCTTATCCATGTTCTGTCGGGCCTGGGCCAGAGCCGCTTGCTTATCCGCCAATTGATCCAGTTCCACCGCGCGGTGAACGGCGGCCCGGGCAATTTCATGATCCTGAATGGCGTGCTCCAGAGTGTCCAGGGCGGTGTTGATCTCTGCCGTGATATTGCTGTTGATGGCGGTCCGCTCGGCGGGCGTATCAAGAAGCCGGATCTGACCGGCCATGTTTTCCGCTTTGCTGACATGGCCTTCGGCGAGTGTGGTGAGGTTGCTGCTGAGGGTTTCAAAAAATCCCTTGTCGATATCGGCGGCCATTTTCCTCAGGGCATTGTCGGAAGAAGCCAGCGTATCCTGGAGCGTATCGATTTGCCGGGTCGTGCTATCGGGCAGTGTCCGGTTGGCGAGGGGGGTGTCCAGGGCTTTGGTTTGTTCCCGGGCCGCAGTCAGTTTTTCCTGAACCTGCTTGAGTCCCTGTTGGATGCGCTGCTCCTGGCTGGCCAGGACTTGCTCGACCCAGGAGGCGGCCTGGTTGTCGAGAACGAGGGTGATGGGAGCCGATTCGGAGTACTGGGGGCCGCTGAAAGAACCCGGGAGATTGTCATAACAACGGATGCGGAAGGACACGCGGGGTGCGTTCATGAACGAGGGATCATCGAGCACAATGAGGGTTTCGCCGTTTAGCGTCCGGGGTGAGGGTTCGGCTGTGGAGCTTGGCGGGGGCAGGGCCCGGACCAGGTCATTGGTCTGCCCCGGTAGGGTGAAAATCAGGGCCGCCGCCGTCAAACCGTAATCGTCATCAGCTCGGTAGGAAATGGGCAGGCGGGCATCGCGATTTAAGCGCAGTTCCTTCTGCTGTGGGCTGAGGACCGTGACCACGGGCGGATTGTCACGGAGGCTTTGGATGGAATGCTCGAAAGGCGTGTTGGTCAGGTTGATCTCGTCGGTTAACCGGATGGTCCAACTGCCATTAAGTCCTTTGGGAATCGTCAGGGTGAAGTCGTAGAAATAGTCGTTGCCACTGTTGCGGAGGAGACCTGTTAAGGTATTGGTTTGGGTGGGCGTATTGATGAAGAGCGTCGCCTGTTTTGCGGGCTTGTTGACTTTTGCCGTGAGGGAGACGGTGGTTCCCACCAGTGCCCGGATGGTACCGGAGCCGTCGCGTTCCTGCTTGTCAACCAGATGGGAATACTCGGGGTAGTGATACCCGATGTCCAGGTGTTCAATGACAGGGGGAATCGCCACCCGGACGGTGAAATAACGGGAGAGGGCATCGCCTGCATGGACCCGGTACCGGAATCCATTCAGGACGGCGGGGAGGATGACGGTAAAACGCCTGGCGGACTGATTGGTCGAGACGGGCAGGGCTGTCATACGGGTCACCGTTTCGTGACCTTGGCGATCCATCTGTCGAAGGTTTGAGAGTGTGACGGCGGGGTTGGCAGAGCGCACGGAAACCTGCAAGGAGGATCCGGCGGCGACCAATGTGTCGCCGGGCTCAACCACAAGATCGACAGCCTGGACGTTGGGTAGATTCAGGAAGGGGGCGGTGGCGCGTGCCAGCAGGAATTGCGTTTGCCGCGGCCACATCAGGCATACGGGAGTGAGCACGGCGACAAGGGCGGCCATCGCGATCACATAGGGTCGTGCGCTTCGAAAGGAAATTTCCTGGCGGGGTTGAATGGTGATCGCCTCGCGTACGGCCTCCTCCGTCAGGGCGGCGATCAGGGTTTCGGATCCGCGGATGGAAGGGAGATCCCGGCTGCTCAGCAATTGAACGGCTGAGCTGATGCGTTCCTGTAATTCAGGGTGATGCGTCTCAATGAGATGCGCGATGCCGGTCAGGGTGTAGGAGCGGGTCAGGGGCCGGATCAGAAACCAGAACGAGGCGCCCCCCCAGGCCGAATAGGCCAGGAGCGTCATGATCCAGCGCGGCCAGACGGCGAGCAGGGTGAAGTTGGCGTCCAGCAGCATGATGAGTAGAAAAGCGCCGATTCCGATGACGAAAGAAGCACACAACCCGCGGATCAGCAACAGGTACCGCGTCCGGCGGATCAGTCCGCTCAGGGCGGCGACAATCTGGGCCGGGAGAGGGGCGGGCTCAATCACAGGGGACTCATTCATCAGGGCAGCCTCACTTTCTTGCGCAATAACCACTCGGCGGTCAGGAGCGCCACAATCAGGAGGAACCATGGCCATGAATTCCACAGATCCACCTGGATTTGTTCCGTGTTGGTAATATGGGCCGGGCCCAGTCGTTTCGCGATGTCCTCGAGGGCGATGGGATCCAGAACACTCCCGGCCGTGAGTCCGGCCAAGCGGGTCAGCATTCCGCGATCTGCTGACAACTCAACCTTTTCGGCATCCGCGCCGGCGGAAATGGAAAAGTCGGCGGAAACAGCGGTGGGCATGACGGAGTCCGGGTTGATTCCGGAGGTTTCCAATTCGATACGGTAGCGTCCTTCCGGGAGCGAGCTGATTTCGCTCACATAAATGCCGGGGGAGCCTTCCCGGTAACTCAGGCGGAGTCGCGAGATCTTCCGGTCTCCCATCCAGAGTGTGGCATGGGGGGCGGCCTGGGTGATGGGAATAAAGTTCGAGGTCGCCAGGCGGGCCGAGATACGAACCGGACTTCCCGCCTGAAAGCGGCTATGCAAGGTTCCGATGCGGAGCGGGGATGAACCGGTGGCGATCCGGTCGGCGGTGGCCCAACTGAGAATCTGGCCCCAGAACTTGTGGTAATATTGATCGCCTCGCTTGTAGCGCAAGCGCCAGGTGTGGTCGAATCCGAACATCAGAACGGTGCCCAGGCCGGCCTGGTGATGGACCACGAGTGCATTCTCCCGTTCCAGCTGCTGCTGTTTGAGAAGGGTTTCGCCATCGGGAATGCGGAAGGGCTGCGCGTCACCCTCAGGTTGTGGCGGGGTCGCATAGGCCAGCACCGTCGCACCGGCTTTGGCCGTGAGGGAGCCGTTCCGCCAGCGGAGACCGGGTACTTGATTCCAGGCTTTCTGATTGTCGGACGGGTCGTCATCAAGTCTCATGAACACCGCATGGCGGCCTTCTGCCGTCAGGCTCAACCGGAATTCCGTTTCGGGCGCCGCCAGGAGCGGGCGGATCGAAGGTTTGAAGGTGACGGGCAGGATTTCCGCCAGGGGTGTACCCGTATAGGCCTGCGGCATGTGCCGGCTGCCGGCAATCACAATCAGGGAGCCGCCCCGATGCCGCACATAGTTCCGCAGGTGCTCCAGGTTGGCGCGTCCCAGTTCATCCGGAGCCACATCACCCAGGATAATGACGTCAAATTTCATCCATTCTACTTCATTGGTGGGGAGGAGCGTGGCTTCGGCTTCCGTCGGGGCGGCGGTGACGGAGGCGGCCCGCGGGGGACGGTTCGTGATCCCGTCAATCTGGTCGGGATGGAACAGCAGGTATTGGAGCCGCACGTTTTTGTCCCGTTGCATGAAGAAATTCTTCAGGTAACGGAACTCCCAGCGCGGCTGGCCGTCAATCATCAGGACATTGACGGAGTCGCTGTTGACCAGCACCGGGATGTTGAACACATTATTGCTGGAGTCGACCTCGGAGGGAAAGGCTTGGGTTTGGATGCGGTAGGCGTGCAGGCCGTTGGTCTTTGGGGCATCCGAAAACAGAAGCTGCTTGCGGAAGGCTGCCTCCGTGGGGGTTACCGAGTTGGAGGCCACCGGGTTAACGCCGTCAAAAAGGGTGACGGTCACATTGGAGCCGCAAAGCCCGTCCAGCTTCAAATCCACACTGAAGGAGACCCGGTCATTGGTGCTGACGGATTCGGGTGCGGTCACGGAGGCGATGGCGGCGTCAGTAGGCGGAAAGCGATTCCCGCCCAGCACGACGGGAAAGACAGGGATGCGTTGCGTCCCGAATTTGCGGGCGACGGACTCGACGGAACCGGCGGCGTTTTGGCGGCCATCCGTAAGAATGAGTACGCCGGCCGTTTCTTCCGGACGAACCAGGGTGGAGGTTTTTTCAAGGGTCCCGGCGATATCCGTGCTCAGGAGTTGCAGCGCGGTGGGCGGGGTCAGGGTGACGGTCCCTGTGGAACTCAACAGGGGACTTAATCTTACCTCAGTGGGAAACGTGCCGAAGGTCAAGAGTCTTACGCCGTATTCACGATCCAGTCGTGCCAAAAGGTTGGGGGCAAGGGCGGGCGTTGCGGCGCTGATCAGGGGATGGGCGCGGCTGGTCATCAGGCGTATGGCCAACTCGTCTCGGGGGAATGTCGCGACAGTGTCAATGGTCTTGCGGTCCGGCTCCGGCAGGGAATGATAGAAAACTTCATCCACGGCCTCCCCGATCGGTTGCAGACGGGCTTGGGCCTCGCCCAGGAAGGCCGCTGTTTTGCGAAGCGTTTCGCGGACGGTATCATAGGAGGCATTGCTGTTGGTGGAACTCCGCCAGTCATCAATCTGTTTGATGGCTAGCTCCAGCGGCTGGCAGACTTCCGAGGTGAGCTGCTCGTTGAATCGTTTCAGGTTGGCGACGTGCGTGGCGGCGTCCTTCTGAAGAAATGGGGCGGCCGCCGCATCGGTGAGGGCCTTGCCGGCATCCTCGAGTGAAGAGCGAACAGGTTTGAGGGCTTTCCACTGGGCTTTGGCATGTTGTTTCAACTGGCGGGACCGGAGATCCGGGGCGGTCCCGGAAAGGGCATTAAGCCAGTCGGACTGAGCGAGAAGGGTCTGGCCGGCCTCACTCAGGCGGTCGGCAATCTTGTCAATCTGGCAGATGCGGCGGGGTATGGAAAGATGGAGATTTTCCGACAGACGCAATTTTTCTGACGCCGTCAGATTGTTGTCAGGGACCTGCATGGAGGCGCTCACATCCAGAAGGACCACAAGATGGCGCTGGAAATGATGGGCCAGATTGATCACGAAGACCGGCTGGCATAGCATCAGGACAACCGCCAGGATGGTGCTGACCCGCAGTACGGTCAGGGTTCTGCCGGCCCGCGGGGAAACGATATTGCGTTCAAGCCGGGCGAGTGCCATCACGGTTTCGATCAGGATGGAGCCGAGCAGCAGAATGGGCCATAGGCGCCAGTTGGTTGAAAACGTGACGAACGGCTGGGCGATTTCGGCAGCGGTGAGGAAGGTCAGGAACCCCAAAGCGGACCGGACGGCAAAAGCCAGCCAGTTCCAGTGCTTTGACAGATTGCGGCTCCGGATATGGGAGTAGGTCCATGCGGTCAGCAGAAGGACGAGGGACAGGCTGTAGATGGCTAGACTGTTGGGGTATTCGCTCATTTATCCATCAACTCCGTGAGACGTTCTTTCATGGCGCGAACGCTTTCCGCCGGGGATTTGAGCGTGACCGGCTTGGCCTGGTGCAGATGGCGGTGCAGGGTGATCCAGCGGGTCAGCGCCACCTCGGCAAGAAGTGTGAGTAAGGCACATAATACCAGGATCTTCCAGAGTTCCTGACCGGGAACGTTACCGGTGAAGCCGGTGAGAAGTTCATCCATAGTTTTGGGAAGAAACAGGTCGACGTGGCTGCGTACCGCCGCGATGTCGGCATCGGTCAGGAGCGAGAGGGTACTTTCGTCGGGCTGGTTTTTAACCGTAAACAAAGCCTCGGCATTGCCATTGGAGGCAACTCCGGCGGCGGCGGCCAGCGCCGGGGGTAATTTCACGCGGTACAGACCGGGTTGACGGGTCTCGGCAAAACGGATGATGAATTTGCTCTTTTCCTTTTTGATGGGGACAGGGCGTTCCCCGCCGAACGGCGGGATCACGGTGGCGGGTTCGATGGCCTGGGTGGGATCGAAATCAGACGGGAAAATTCCTGACAGTGCCCATTCGGCGCCCGGCGCAATATTGCAGTCCTGCAGGGTGGGGGCCGCCAGAAAATAAACCATTTCGTGGATGAGGGGGACGAAACATTTGAGCGAAGACAGATTGCTGTCGCGACGATCGAAAGCCATGGGGGTCATCAACACATCGCCTTTGCCGAGCGGTCGTTCCAGCAACCAGGGAGCGCCGGAATCCAGCCGGCCACCGACGCGAACCTCAAGGAAGGCCGGATCCAGCGCCAGTTTCCAATAACCGGAGATGAGGCCGAGCCGCGCATCGGATTGATCCGGCTGGGCCACCAGTTGGACGGCGGGATGGGTGAACGATTTGAGTTCGAGTTTGATCGGGTCCGGCGGGTAGACCCGGCTTTCCAGCCGGGCCGGGAGAAGGGCTTCCCCGGCGGTGGTCTGCCAGGTATTGTAGAAAGCCGGTTCCGCGCGGGCTCCGGGCGTGATCAGTAATCCGCCCCCCGCCTTGACGAACGCCGCCACGCGTTCGGCTTCCAGGGCGGGTAAACGGGAGACATCGGCCATGACAATCACACGGTACGGGTTCAAATCCTTGATGGTTCCGATATCGGCCGCCTCGACGATGGTGGGATTGACCAGGAACGGCAATTCAGGCAGGGAGGCGTCCTTGTTGCTGGAGGATTCACGCGGGGTCAACGCAGTGCGGATGAGGCTCGCGGTCTTGCGGAAGAAGAAGCGTTCCGTGGAGGCCCCCTCTACCAGCAACACCGGCAATCGGTCCAAAACCGGGACAATTTGTTCCAGGCTATTGTCGGACGGAAGATCATCTTCGGCCACCAAACGGGCCTTGATGATGTGATAGCCCGGTGACTCAAACCGGTGACTGAAAAGGAATACCTCGGTGGACTGGGGGACAAGATCCTTGACGATGGGCGTTTGTTCGATGGGCTGTCCATCAATCAGAAGTTCCAGGGAGGTGGGATGGACCGGTATAGTGCCGGAATTCAGGATGCTGACTTCAATCTTAACCGGGCGATCTGTGCCGATGACAGATCGGGCAAGATGGATTTTTGAGACG
>Ga0118677_10001225_pt1 | contig 55118 bp, 70 predicted proteins | sample AliMusrvi5mmetaG_FD_86154 | JGI IMG/M metagenome (GOLD analysis project Ga0118677, IMG submission 86154)
CGCTATACTGTCGCGGGGAGACGGTCGGCGGAAAATCCGTGGAAGCGTTGTTTACCGACCATGACAACGTGTTCTGGTCAACTGACGCGACCGGCTACGGAAACTCAGGGAGGCAGCTTTCGGAAAACTGGTGGGAGATCACTTATCGGCAATACCTCAATACGGACACCGAGGATCAATCTTCTGCTAGGAATTTGAGGAACGAGCGGTTCTTCCAGCCGCAGAAATCAGTTACTTCGACTTTCATCAGCACCGATCACACGGGAGGAACCCCGGAAGCCTTTGCGACGGTTCTTGGGACTTCCGAGGAAATCACCCGGAAGGGTAGGGTTCTTGTCATCAAGGAGTCTCAACAACAGGGTGATCCGAAACCGCTAAAAGGCTCCGAGCTTGATTCCAGGACTGGCGCGGCGTTCATCGAAACTCATGAGTTGGTGGACATCGCTTCGGTAGAGGTGACGATGATCCAGTCAGACGGAACGCTGGTTCTCTACCAACCGGATTCTCCGTGCGAGTCCGTGAAGGTGACTCGGCAGGCTGTTGACCCGGCTCATCGGTATTGGACCCGGACGATGAATTACGAATGGCCGCCCGTGTTGGTTGAAATAGAATTCGCCATCTTCAATCGCAAGGATGGGGGAGGCGCGTCGATCCTTCCCCGCATCCGCTACAAGAAGGGCTACAACCAGCCGCAGGTGGCTTCCGTTGACCAGTGGTGGCAGCTTGAACCGGCGGAAATCATTGTGCCTCAGCCGATGATCCCGGAGTCAATGCACTACCAATGCCCGGCCTATTCGATCAGCATCGAGCCTTGCCTGCACCCGTATCAGGAATTCTCATGCTCCAGTGGAACGGAAGATCCAATATGGGTTGAATTCTTCGACGTGTATTCTTTTGCCGCAACCAACGTCACCGACTGGCCGGATCAGATTGTCTGGCAGGAATCCGTCTCGCATGAAGGCGGATACATGGTGACGAAAACAACCCTCAGCAAGCCCGCGTGATGGCCGACAGCGAACAATACAAATCGGCGAATGAAGCGGCACAGGATGCTTCTGACAGCGCTAAGCGTGCCGAGGATGCGTTCCAGAAAACGGAAGAGCTTTTGAAGAAGGTTCAGGCGCTTGTGGACGGGATGGGAAAGCCGCAGGCAAAGGACGGTGAGAAACAATACGCCGACACGGCGCTTGGCCGCACCGAGCGGCGGATTGACCAGAAGCTGGAAGCCGACCGCAAGGAGACGGATGAAAGGCACGCCAAGGAATCGAAAGCCACCAAGGGAGCTGGACGCGGCACGCCGATCAAGAAGGAAAATCCGACCGGGCAACCCCCGGTGAACCAACCTCCACCGGGCGGACAGAAGAACCACGACACGCCGTTTTTAATCAAGTTTGAAGATTTAACAAAAAATCTTTTGGGAGCGACCGGATTCATCCGTCTTTACGGGGAAGGTGACGGGGGCGGCCCTATCCCGTTTCTGGTGCGCTACGTCAAGATTTTCGGTGGGGCTATCATAGGAATTAGCGACGGATTCCCCGATGATTCCAGCAAACCTACCACATGGGGGCCGCACCTTTTCACCATCAGCTATTTCAGTCCAAGCACTGAGCCGCCTCCCGAAGTTCCGCTTCTCCCAATAACCTAAACATCACGACCATGAGCATCCGCACCAGCATCCAAATCAGCAATTCGACAACCAAACTCACCGGACAGGGAGTCATCAGCCGCACCCCGGCATCCGATACCGGCCTGATGGAGAACTTCACCGTGACGGGTGACGTGACGCTCGATCCCGGTCCCGTCACAACCATCGGGGAATTATTCATCCAGTGCGTTTCCGGCGCGGCGTTGCTCGTCAGCTTCGACGGAACCACCTACCCGATCCGGCTTGTTGCCAATGCCGGCACCCTGATTCCTCTGTCACCCGGAACAGAAGTTCAGACGATTGAACCGGTTGACGGAGCATCGGCAGTACAGAGTTCGTACTTCACTCTGGAAGGAGCGAGCGGAACATGGGCCGTGTGGTTCAACATTTCTGGCGGAGGTTCCGGTCCCGAAGTCGCACACACCGAACTCCCGGTTGCCATCACGGCGGCCATGAGCAAGGCGGACGTGGCGGCGGCCATCAATGCGGCCATGGCGGGATCGGCACCATTCAAGGCGGATTTCGGCATCGCGTTCGCCACGCCAGTCATCACCGTGACGGACCTTGCGGCGGCGACCCGCACGCCGATTGCCGATGGGGCGGTCGCCACCGGCTTCACGCTCGCCACCGCCCGCCCCGGAATGACCGTGCCAACGGTTCACCTGAAATCCGAAGGATCAAGCCTGGTGACAACGCTCGTCACGTCGGCTTAGGCGGATGTTGGAAATTCTTTCGTGTTCCAAAGCTCGTCATCCAGCCAGTCCATCATGGAGCCGCAGAAGACGCGGGGGCGCGTGCCGTTCTTGGCCGCGTCACGGTTCCATTTCAAAGCCTCCTTAGTGGCATTCTTCCGGTGATCCTCACGGGGTTTCCCCTTGCCCCAGATGTCCTTGCCGAATCTGGCGGCGAACGTGTTGGCGTAGCAGTTGGCGCAGCCTGGACTGACTTTCGTGCATCCCCACCAAAAATTAAGGGTGCTGTCACACCATGAAATGTTGGTTTCCTTGCTCATTTGTTTTCGTTGGTTTGGTGTTTGGTCTGGTTGGGTGAAATTACTGTCATATTCCGCTTGTGGCGCGTCCTACGGCTTCCGGTGGTGTTGAGTGCCATATCCTACGGCTTACCCCTGAACGACGGCCAGTTGCAATGGATCGCTCCGCCTCCCTCCTGAATCCGGCTGGCAATCGAAGGTGAAAGGGAATTCTCCAATTCCTCAATCGTCAGGTAATTCCCAATCAGCAGGGTAGGTCTTTTCGCCTGATACCTGGAATCCACGATAGCGGCCAATTTCTGATTCTCCCACGGGGTTTCGCCGCGCTCCTGGATTTCGTCAATGACCAGCAAGACAGCTCCCGCCAGTTCATCCATAACTTCCAGTTCGGAACGCTTCGTTCCGTAGGTGGCTTTCAACTCCATGAAGATCCGCATGGCCGTGCGATAGATCGCCGGTCGCCGCAGCCGGATCGTGCTTTGGAAATCGGCCGGATAATGCGTGTCCTCGAAATACTGGCTACCCCTCGCCAGAACGTAACTCATGAAGCTCTTGCCCGTTCCCCTGTCTCCGAACGTGATGACGATTGACCCATTGCTCAGGCGGGCGCAAACCTTCTTGGTGGCTTCAAACCACGGCCCATCGGTCGGTCTTGGCAAATCGGCATAGCGGGCCGGGAAATCCACAAGGGACGTGAGCATTTCGGCCTTCTTCGGTTCTTCTTCGGGGTTCATAGCATCGGTATCCTTTCGCGTTTGTTCGTTTTCCATTTTTGATTGTATTCGTCGTCGGTCAAAAGATTCGGGTTCTTCGGCTTCGCCGGTTCGGGGATGTTCTCCCACTGGCGTTCGTTGACCCATCGGGCCGCCCCCATGACCAGATCGCCATTCTCTTTCGTCCATGCCCATGATTTTTTCCAAGCATCCAAAGCGACAACGATAAGTTCCACGGATGGGCGATCACTGGCCGGAACTTTGCTCATTGCATCGAACACCTTTTGGGGTGATGATCGCTGTTTGCCAATTCCTTTGGGGTAGTTGTTCCAGATAGCGTCTGAAAGTTCTTTGATCGTTGCTTGCTTTGGAGGTGGTGATTCTTCTGGTGGACCTGTCGGAATGTCTCCGAATAGGTCTTTCACACACTCTTCCCCCTTGGGGGTTAGGGGGTGTTGATGGTTCAATGGTGGTTCTTTGACGGTTCTCCTATTAGCGCGTGTCTCACTCTGAGACTCGCTGTGTCTCGCTCTGAGACCTGTGCGTGTCTCACTCTGAGACTCGGGGATAAGTTCTTCGATTTTCTCAGAATTCAGAAAATAGTGTGTTCCATCACCAATTTTCCCCGGACTCCGTTCAATCAAACCCATCGTTTCAAGATCGGCCAAATGACGGCAAACCGTGGCCTTGCTGTATCCCGTGTCGCCATAAATCCGTTTCAGGTAGGGGTAGCAGGTGCCATCATCACTGGAATGGTCAGCCAACTTGAGGAGCACCATTTTTGCCGGTGGGTTGATTCCCCGTGTCTTCCAAACTTTTGCCATGATTTCAATGCTCATTGGTTTTTGCTTGTTGGATTCCAACGCGAAGCCCTTCCAGATCCACCCTTTCTAAAGCCGCTTCATGAGCTTTTGAATGGCAATTTTGGCAAAGCGTGAAGAGCGACCAGTTTGGATACATCCACGGCAATCTTCCGCTGACGTAGTAGGTATGATGCACCGTAAGCTGTGACGTTGCATCTCCGCACTCCCGGCACTTGAAACCGTCCCGCTGCATGATTTCCAGCCTCTTCTTTTGCCAGCGTGGGTCTTTGAGTTTCTCGTAGTATTTTGATGCCATGACGGTTTCTGGAGATGGTTTTGACTCTCTGGAAGCCCGCAGAATGCCCTGTTTTCTAGGCGAGTCAAACTATTTTTCGTAAATCGAAAGATTTTTCTTGCGTTTCACCGTGAAATGACCGAAATCGTTTTCAGCCATGAGCAAACAGCCAACCACATCAATCACATTCAGCGTCCCGGATATTCTGGCAAAGAAGATCAAAGACGAAGCAGATTCCGAAGGCCGGTCGATTTCCGGGTGGCTTCGATTCCACATCGGAGAGAGTCTGAAAATGTCGGATTCCGACACGGCGTTGGAAGATGAAATCCCCGAACCGTTAACCCCCGAACCGGAACTTTCATGAGCAAGCCCACCGGAGGCCCCGCCTTCCCATGTCATACCAATCCGCGACCGGATTATTTATCCAACGCCCCGCAAGGAATGACCCTCCGCGCCTACATCGCCACCCACGCGATGGCAGGACTGTTGGCCGATCCATCAGGCAAAGATTGCACTAACCTCATGGAAATTATCCCGATAGCATCCGTCCGATTTGCCGACGCCATGATTGCAGCCCTAAACAAACCAACCGAACCAACGAAATGAACCCGTCCACAATCGCCTACCCGCTGCAAGAGAACTACGGGGCCGAGTCCTTCCACAAGGGCATCCCTTGCCGCCAGATGATGGCGTTCGCCATTTCCGCCGGCCAAGACAAGCAGGGAGTGTCCAGGATTGTCACCGTTGGCATTGTGCCGCGCCCGCCGTCCCGGACGATTCAAATCCCGATCAACCATCGGGGACAGCCACGGCTTGAAAAGGAGCCGCCGAAAAAGGTCAAGCGGCAGCGGATCGGCAACGCCATGCTCCACAACCTTTCATGCCTTGGCGGCGAAATGCACAAGCTCGGGATGAAGATGCGCCGTTCGAACGGTATCTTTGTCAGCCGCCACCAGAAGGGAAAAAGCAAGATTTCCTTCCCGGTGCCGGGTGTGACGAATCCGGTTGAAACACAGTCCAGGGCGTAGCCTGATAAATGAAACTCGGGAAGGAATTCAACCATCAAACACACAATCAATCAAAATGAACAAACTGAACCAACTTCTTAAACTCGTTGAACTCGTTGACGGCGATTCACAACCTCAACCTAAAACCGAAATCCAAGACCTCGGTCAGAACATCATTGTGCTGGATCGTGGATTTGTTTATGTCGGAGAAGTCTCCAAGGATGGCGATTTCATCATCATCAGTAACGCCAAGAACATCCGCAAATGGGGAACATCCAAGGGACTCGGAGAGCTGGTCAATGGGAAACTTCCAGACACGATTCTTGATCCGGTCGGAGAAGTCAAAGCGCCTTTCAAAAGCCTGATTCACCTCATCAAATGCAACGGATTCTGACATTGGACGGCTCCGGCTACGGCGACGGCTACGGCTATTAAAAGCAAACCAACCAAACCATGACAACCGATGCGCCATCACCCACCATTGCAGGAATTCCTGTCGTTGATATCCACGACCCCCAGCTCATCGGATTCGAGCAAGTCATTGCCGAATTCAAAGAAGCGACTCAAGCGGACATGGTTGTCAAGGAATACCGGCAAATTGAAAAAGGAAGCGGCAGGTGTGTCGTCCTTGTCCGCAACGGAGACAAGCTATCCATTTGGGAATCACTCAGTGACGCCGAGCTTGAGTTTTGGAACGTATGAGGTTGAGGCGGAGAGGCGGAAGATCATCAGTAATTGGCTCATGACATTCAACGACGAGAGTTTGCAGGGAATTATCCGCGACATCGCGCCGGATGGGTTGTGGTGGGGCCGGGAACGGCTGCCGATGATCCGGGATGAACTGAGGCGGAGGAAATCAGAAAACGAGGAATCACTACAATGATGACAGAACCTTACACGGCGGATGACCGTCAAGCGGCCCTGATTCTGTGGAAGTCGGCAAGCCGCAGGATGAGCGGATACGAGTCGGCCATCTGCCAGAAGATCGCGGAGAACTTTCCGGTGTCGGAGGCGAGTTTCGCCCACTTTCTTGAACTGAAACAAGAGTTTGCGGAATATCTTAATCAGAACGTTAAAGGTGATGCGGCGGCGGAACCAGCGCCGGTTCAACAAGGGAGCCACTCGCCGTCGCATCCACCGGCTTGTTCGACTTCTTCATTACGGCATTAATGTATGCTTGGCGATCTCTACCAAAAGTGACTTCACAATCTCAAACGTCCATGAACCACCACGTTCGATGGGGTGTTAACATCCATCCTTCCTAACAGATGAACTCCAATAATCCTCCTGCGCCATGAGCATATTCGATCCTCCCAAATTCGGACCGCTACCGACGCCGCCGACGACAACCTAAACCGAAGCAATCAACCATGGAAACCACAACACAACCGAACAGCACGACTGAGAGCGGTTCACAGCATCCGCTTGTTCGACATCTTATCGACGCTCTAAAGGAAATCGCAGAATGCGAAAAAGCTCCCCCGATTGATCCGTGCGGAGACGAGGAATTCGGCCTGCATTGCGGAGTTGAAGACCGGCCATGCCAAGACCGGTATGATGGAGCAAATTATGGGTATTCTCGCGGAATGGAGCGTGGCGTCGAATGGGCGAGCAATTGCGCAAAATATGCACTGGAAACCATGGCGTCCCTTGGAAGAGATTGCCCAAGATGCGACAATTCTGGAGCTTATCCTGTCGAGCCTGATGGTGATGCCGAGCAATGCGAATGGTGCCACCGGACTCCAGACAGCAAATTCAATTTGTCGAACGTCAAGGATCTGGCACGGAAGCCAGCGCCCCAAGACTCCGGCACCTAACTGACTCGCCCGCTGGCATCCGTTGCCAGCATCCTCTTGTTCTGAGTCTTAATTGTAACCGATCCAAACCGAATGAAAATACTCCAACAAATACCGGTCCCCACGGGGGACATCTGCATTGTTCAAGGTGAGCGTGGAAAGCTCGAAATGCTATCCATAGGCGACTATGGTAAAGATGTGAATCTAAAAGCAGGATTCATGGGCCTTGACCGGGAACCGTCACCCGTGCGTCACACGGCACTTCTACCTCTGGAAGAGAAGTGGGTGGTGACAATCTCCACACAATACGGTTGCGACTCTGGATGCACATTCTGCGACGTTCCAAAGGTCGGGCGCGGCGTGAATGCCACATTCAACGACCTGACGCAACAGGTATTGACGGCAATCAAGATGCACCCGGAGGTCGAGAGCACGCGCCGACTCAACATCCATTATGCCCGCATGGGAGAACCGACATGGAATCCGGCGGTGCTTGATGCTACGCGCTGGTTCAAGGATCACATCGACCCGGAATACAAGATTCACCCTGTCGTGTCCACGATGATGCCGTGCGCGAATGAATGGCTGAAAACCTTCATTCACCAGTGGATGCGGATCAAGAACCGAATGCTTCACGGAGAGGCAGGATTGCAACTCAGCATCAACAGCACGGACGAACAGGCGAGGACGCACATGTTCCGTGGGTCACAATCGACGCTCGAACAGATTGCGCAAATCATGGAAGGGATCATTCCTAATGGGCGCAAGATCACGCTGAACTTCGCGCTTGGCGAATGGGAAATTGACGGAGAACGATTGCGTGAATTATTCAACCCGGATTGGTATCTGTGCAAACTCACGCCGCTGCATCGCACGCGATCCGTCAACAGCAAGGGGATGATGCCTGATGGTGACTGGACCGAATACACACCATACCGGGACACCGAGGAATCTCTTCGGGCTGCTGGATACGATGTGATTGTATTCATTGCCAGCAAGGAGGAGGACGAAAGCAAGATCACCTGTGGGAACGCTCTTCTTTCTTCTCAGAACGCCAAAAGTGCTGGCACCGATGCCAGCGCACCAAAAGTATGAATACACCCCAAACACAAACGCTGGCAGCGGTTGACCAGCCACGCCTTGTTCGGTGTCTTTCGCTGTGGCAGCCGTGGGCCTCGCTCATGACATGTGGCGCGAAGTTCATCGAAACCCGGTCATGGAATACCAAGATCCGGGGGGAAATCTACATCCATGCGGGACAAACGAAAATTCCGATCCGGGAAATGATCAAGGCTCCGCAATGGTGGGTCGAATCCGTAGAAAAGGCGCTTGGTGTATCGGTGGAAAACTGGACCCGCGACTTGCCATTCGGCGCGATCATCGGAAGGGGAAATCTCATCTCCACGTTCCCCGTCGAGTGGGCCGAGCAACACTACCCCGAACAGTTTCCGTTCGGTAACTTCAGCCCTGGACGGTTTGGACACTACTACGAAAGGCTGTCCTCAATCGAGCCCATCCCCTGGAAAGGCTCGCAGGGCTTCTTCTTTGCATCTCTTCCACCGAACACCAAGGATAATCCGCCCGCAGGGTCGGATTGATCCGACTGTTCGATTCTGAATCTTCAACCAACCCCACCCCATGACAGACGAAACAAAAAAGCAGATTGAAGAAATCCACGCCTTGATTGTCAGAGGCGAAATAACATTAAACGACAAACTCAACAAAGCCGCCCGCGCCGTAGTGGATGCCCGACACTATCACGGTGATGACGGATGGGACCGGCTCAAGAACGCCATCGGCGAACTTGAAGATCTGGTCGGACGCACCGAAGATTGATTTCCACCAACCCCAACAACGAAACGAAACCATGACCAAACAACTGACCGAACTGAAACCGCTGATCCTCGCTGGCGAGGGCTATCAACTGACCATTGCACCCGACGCCGAAACCAAGAAGGCGCAGCTTTTGAAACACTCCGCGCTGATCGTGGAGGTGAAGGACAACGCATCCGCCAACGCCGCGCAACTGCAAGTGAAGGAACTCGCCGCGATGCGGAACCTTGTCGAGAAATCCCGAACGGTTGTCAAAGCTCCGGTGCTAGCCATCGGCAAAACCATCGACCAGAAAGCGGCTGATTTCGTCGCCACGCTGGACGCCGAAGAGAAGCGGTTGAAAAAGCTGGTAGAAGCGTTTGCTCTGATTGTCGAACAGGAGCGCCAGAAGGTTTTGCGAGAGCTTGAGGCGAAGCGGCTGGAAGAGCAACGGCAGGAGCGGCTTCGATTGCAGGCGCTTGCCGAGGTTGAGCGGTTGAAGCAAGCGGCCATTGACGCGCTGCTTGACGCTCAGACGCCCGAGGAAGAGCAAGAGGCGGTGGAAGCCAAGGAGGCTGCCCGCGAAGCCGTAGCGGCCATCCCTGAGCCTGTGGCGACTCAATCCGCGCCGGTCATGGTGCCGCAGGAAGTCTCCAAGGTGAAGTTTGTCACTGACTTTGAAGTGACCGATCTGGACGCGCTCTATCGTCATAACGTGAGTCTGGTTTCCATGACCCCGCGCCGGATGGAGATTCTGAATGAGATTCAGCGCCTCACCGTTGGCGACACGCTGCCGACAATCCCCGGACTGAACATTGTTCGCCGCGCATCAGTCTCCACCCGATAGAAAAACAACCATGAAAACGATAACCGTAAAAACCACGCCCCACATGGGGACTCAATACGCAATCACGAAACTCCTTGAAGAGTTGACGTGCAAGGAACTCAAAACCGAACTCCGCGCCCACGGTATCGCCATCCCGAAGAACAAGGAGGACATGGCCGACCGGCTGGCGATGCACGCCGTGAAGCAAGGCGCACAGGTGACGCTGACGCTCCGGTTATACTGACACCTTCCCGCCGGGGATAAAAACACGGTGCGGCCAGATTGAGCAGCCAAAGAATCCCGCTCATTCAGCGTCCTGGGCATGACCGGTGAAAAACTGCCCACCAATCCCCACCGAACACCATGCACTCAGTCAACATTGACGATCAGCTTGAACAGGCGATCTTTGCCGAAAAGGCAACGAAACATTTCAACGATCATCCGCAGTCATTCACCTTCGCCAAAGACGATCCGAAAGCGGGAGAACTGATGGCTATCCGCTGGAATCCTTACACGGTGATGATTATCCGCCTGCATGAAGACTTCGACCCGCAGCTTTACTCTGTCCACCAATTCATCAAAACCGACCTTCCAAAACTCCAACCACGCTGGTAATATGAAAAGACTCTACTTCGACGTTGAAACGACCGGGATAATCCCCAAGGGAAACCCCACCATGGAGGAAATGCCCCATGTCTGCCAGCTTGCCGCCATCCTGCATGACGACGAGGGACAGGAAGCGGCATCAATGAGCGTGATAATCAAGCCCGAGGGGTGGACGATTCCCGAAGTGTGCGCCGACATTCACGGGATTGACAATGACTACGCGGCCCATGTCGGGATTCCAATAAGGTGCGCCTTGTCAATGTTTGCTCAACTATTCCTCACCGCCAATGAGACTGTCGCGCACAACATCGCCTTTGATTCGCAAATGCTGATGGTGGAGTTTGACCGGCTGGACAAAAACTGGCCGTTTGCGGATCGCCCGTCATTCTGCACCATGCTCGGCACCATGAATATCTGCAAGATTCCCGGCAAGTTCAAGGATTACAAGTGGCCGAAACTAATCGAGGCGTATCAGTTCCTTTTCAATGAATCTTTTGACGGCGCCCATGACGCGCTTGCGGACGTTCGCGCCTGCGCCAGAGTCCACCGTCACCTGATCGAAAACAATCTCATCTAAGCATCAATCCCCAACCAACTGAAACCATGACACCCATATCAGACACCACTAACACCCGCGCCCGCATCGAGGGCAGAATCAATCAAGACCGCGCCGAACTGATTGAGTTTGACGCTGGTGGTTCCATGAACTTCGCCAATGCCGTTGACATCATGGAATTTAGCAAAATGATGGCCGTCTCTGGCGTTGCCATTCCGAAACACCTGCGGGAATCCCCCGGAGCCTGCATGGCGATCATCATTCAAGCGAGCGAATGGCGTATGAGCCCCTTCGCCGTCGCCAACAAGAGTTATTCCGTTAATGATCGGTTGGCTTACGAATCACAATTGATTTCCGCCGTGATTTTACGCCGTGCCCCGATTGTTGGGCGTTTCAAAATCTCCTATTCTGGAACCGGAAACACCCGCCGATGCAAGGTTTCCGCCACACTTGAGGATGGTGATACGGTCGAATACGAAAGCCCTGAAATTGGCAACATCACGGTGAAAAATTCTCCCTTGTGGAAGTCTGACCCGGATCAACAACTTTACTATTTTTCATCCCGCTCAATGTGCCGCCGCCACTTCCCGGACGTGTTGCTTGGCGTCTATGCCGCCGACGAACTGGCCGACAACGAGCCGACAATCCGCGACGTGACGCCGCCGAATGAATCGCCGTTCTTGAAAGCCATGAGTCCCGCACAACGCGCCCAAGCAGAAGGGACGGCAGCGGCCAAGCCTGAGCCGGTGGCAGCGCCAGTGGTCGAGGTTGAAACCGTCCCGCAGGATGACGGAGACGCCGGGGATGATTTCCCGATGGGTGACGAACCGGGAGAACCGGAAGGCGAAGCCGATCAAGAACCGGATGACGGATTGACGCCGGCCACGTTCAGCAAGCTCAAGGTGTTCAAGTCGGCGGAGAACGCCGGGAAGAAATGGACTTGCTGGGCATTCGCTTACATCGTGGATGGAGAATCCGAAGCACGCGGGGCGGAAACCTATTCCAGCACGCTTGGCGCGGTGCTCGACACCCTCAAGGAAGGGGACAAGATCCGCCTGCGGGTCCAGGATCGCGGCGAAGGCAAGCGGGCGACGTTGGAGAAAATCAAACCGGAGGGGAAATAATCCGATGACCGTTTACCGAGACATGATTCAAAGGACTCCCCCATGGTACTCCGCAAGGCGCGGCCTAATCACAGCCTCAGAGGTCGGGCCATTCATCATGAATACCGACGCCAAGAGCATCAAGGCCCGCCAAAACCTGATCGACAAGAAGATCGGCGAGCTTGCGGACGGCGACGACACCGATCCCGGCTATGAAGACTACTGGATGAAGCGCGGCACCCGGATGGAAGAGGAATCCATGGCCGCTTTCAGTTTCCTCACCGGTCGGGAGATTGAGCATGTCGGGCTATGCGTTCACGACACCATGATGATCGGATGCAGCCCCGACGCTCTCGTTATCGACTACCCCGAGGGTGTTGAAGGCAAATGCCCCTGCGGCAAGGTGATGATCGGCAGACTCCGCGATGGGACGCTGCCGGACGAATACAAGTGCCAGATTCACCATTCGCTGATCGTCACCGGCTACAACGCCTGGCATTTCTGGTGCTATCATCCGCGCATGGAGCCGCTTCATGTCGTGGTGGAGCGTGACAGTTTCACCGATGACCTTGAATGCGGGTTGGTCCGCCTCTGTGATGAATACCGGTGTCAGGCGGAAGCCGTCAACGAACGGTGGATGGCTTGGCGCAAGAGAATCGAATCGAACATCAAAGCCGCATGAAATACAAACTCCGATACTACTGGGGCAAGTTTCTCGCTTTCTTCGGCATCTGCCGGGATTGCTATTCACCTGTCAACACGCTTCCAAACGGCACAAAGGTTTGCTCCAACTGCCGGAAGCGTTACTGATCTCCCAAACCAACACCATGAAAATACTGAACCTGACAATCGACAAGAAACACATCTGTTATACCTACCTCATCAACGACGGCAAGGATAGCGAAACCGAGAAATCGGAGAAATGCCCCGAGGCCCCGCTTGCGGAACTCGGAACATCGTTCGCCAACCTGAATCCGGTGGTTTGCGCCATCATGGGTTTCCCGCCATCCTACGGTGATGGGTTGAGCGTTTACAAAATCAGCTTGTGCCACACCAAGGCCGGAATGCGCAGCGTCAAGATGAAGTTCACGAAGGTCATCGACATGACTGGCGGCGAGCTTCACAAGATCGACACGCCGTTCGTGAGAATCGACATGCCGAGCGATGGCGAGTCCGGCAGCCGTGAAATGAAAGACGCTCACGTTCGCCTTGTCGAGTTGGCGCTGATCGAAATCAGCCGCTACATCGGCGGCGAGCGCAGCCAGCAGCTTCTCAACTTCGATGAAACCAAGAAAGGTCTGAATGCGCTTGCTCAAAAGGGCGCGGCTGATCTGCTTGACTTCCCGGTGCAGGAAAAGAAAGGAAAGAAAGCCTGATCCATGTCACCCGTCCCGGCTACCCTGTCAGGCAAGGATTTTGAACAACTCCTTTTGGATTCCATTGCGCGTTGCAAGCGTGAAGGTACACTGACAGGAAGCCGCTACGGAGTGATGGCAAGCTTTGTGGATGGCAAATGGACTCCGATAACCTCTCTTCCAGACCTTGAGGGATGCCTTTACGGCGGAAGGCAATGGCTAATTGAAGCCAAAACATGCTCACAAGCATCGTTCCCGATGGAGAAAAAGACTCTCAAACCGAAGCAGGTTCAACACCTTTTGGAAAGATCATCTTTCGGTGCACTCAGCTTTTTAGTCATCCACTTCAACGAACGCCGCAGCGCCAGAGTCAACGATCCTGGAATAACCTACGCGATTCCCGTGACTCACTCATGGCCCCGCTGGCAGCAATTCGTTGACGCCTATTCAGAGGCCCTCCGGTCGAAGGAACTGGTTGAACCGCAGGGATCAATCAGCCGCGATCTCGCGCATGAGCTGGGGATTGTCGTCAAGTGGACTTGTCCGAAAGGATCGAAAAAGTATCTCCCGGACATCCTGAATGTTTTTGATCCTCATTGCAGTATCCTTACTAGAAAGCCGGAATTTGTATGAACACTAACACAAATCAATCTACCGAACGGTCGGAGTGAGCGATGACAGCCGCGCCCCAAAAGCTCGCTGTCACCCCAGCCGGAAACGCGGATGGCATTCGCTCGACTCCGTTGTTAGGGCGCATCCTTGTGGCGTGCGAATATAGCGGCAGCGTGCGGGATGCCTTCTCAAAACGCGGGTGGGAAGCTTGGTCTGCCGACTTGCTGCCGACCGAATCACCGGGAATGCACTACCAAGGAGACGTGCGAGAAATCCTAGACTACGCCTGGGATGCGATGATCGCACACCCGCCATGCACACACCTCTGCGTAAGCGGGGCAAAACACTTCGCCAAGAAACGCGCTGACGGCAGGCAGCAACAAGGCATCGACCTCTTTATGGCGTTCGCACGCGCCCCAATCTCCCGAATCTGTATAGAGAACCCGGTAGGGATAATGAGCAGCGTATGGAGAGTACCCGACCAGATAATCCAGCCGTACTACTTCGGAGACGAGGCGCAAAAAACAACGTGCCTCTGGCTGAAAAATCTGCCGCTCCTGCAACACGCTGCCAAAGACGACTGGTTTGCGAAGAAAACTCATGTAGGCAAAGGACAGATGCACAAATTTGCGAGCGGGCGACAAATGCCGGAATGGTACTGTCGAGCGTGGAAAGACCCTGACCGCGGAGGGAAGACACGCAGCAAGACCTTCCCCGGAATCGCGGAAGCTATGGCCGAACAATGGACGCTCGCTATGCGCCCTAACGTAGAGGTATGCCATCCCGAGGGCGGAAAAAAGCTATGATTACAGAACCAACATCGCCGCCCTCGGGATTGGCATCACCGTCTTGTTCTCCCTCTTCTTGGCCGGTAGTGGTGAGCTTCGGAGGCGGAACAAATAGCGCGGCAATGCTCATCGAAATGCAACGGCGCGGAGTGGTTCCCGACCTCATCACGTTCGCGGACACTGGCGGCGAACTGCCCGAAACAATCCGCTTCGTGGAAGAGTTCAGCGAGTGGCTGCTGGATCGTGGAATGCCGCCAGTGATAACCGTCAGAGACGAGCGGCGGACGCTGGAAAGCGAAGTGCGCGAAGCCGGAACGCTGCCTTCTCTGGCCTTCGGCTTCCGGTCATGCTCCGACAAATACAAACTGCGCCCGCAAGAGCGATACCTGAAACAATGGCAACCCGCTCTCGACGTGTGGGCAGCGGGCGGAAAAGTGGTGAAGCTCATCGGCTACGACGCCGGAGAAAAGCACCGCGTCAAAGGCTTCGATGATGACCGCTTCATGGTCGCCTATCCGCTGGTGGAATGGGGCTGGCGGCGACGCGAATGCGTGGCCGTCGTGGAAGCCGTTGGCTTCCGTCCCGGAAAGTCCGCCTGCTTCTTCTGCCCAGCCTCGCGGAAATCCGAAGTGATCGCCCTGGCGAAAAGCCACCCCGACCTGTTCGCGCGCGCCGTGGAAATGGAGCGTGGAGCGAGCGCGGTGACGACAGCGAAAGGGTTGGGGCGTCACTGGAAGTGGGAAGACCTTGTGAAAGCCGACGATGCACAAATGAAACTCTTCGATGAACTCCCCGACGCCGTTCCGTGTGGCTGCTACGATGGCGGCTCCGGTGATTGGGAGAACAGTTTTATTAACCCACTCTCCAGAAGTTCCCCGAAATGATACACGACATCCCAACCAAATCTAAAGAATTTCCCAAGGAAAACCAGTAATGATCGACCTGCTATCACCCCCCGAAATGGCCGACGATGTGACAAGAGCGTTGCCGCACGCGCTAGGGCCGGAGAAGTCTATTTTAAGCTCCATGCTCCAAATCCCCGACATGGTCGGATTGGCGATGGAGAAAGGTTTTTCTGCGGATCACTTCTACATGCCGGGGCATCAAATCCTTTTCGGATGGCTGGTCAAAATCCATGACTCTGGAAAGCAGGTCGAGCTTGTGTCGCTCATTCAGGACTTGCTTGACCACGGCGACCTTGACCGTGTGGGGGGGCCGGCGACACTCAGCGACATCTACACCTACGCCCCGAGTGCCGGTCACTTCGAGCAGCATCTTGAAAAGGTGCGGGAAAAGTATGTGTTAAGGCTGATGATCCAGAATGCCAATGAGACGATTTCCGAAGCCTATGATTCTCCCGGCGAGGTGATGGAGCTTCTTGATTCCGTCGAATCCCGGTTCATGGGAATCAGGAACGCGATTGAGACGGCAGTTGACGTTCCAATCAAGCGGATGGTGGAAGAGTTCGCGGTTGATCTCCAACAGAGGATGTCAGGCGAACGTGCGATTGAAGGAATATCCACCGGATACCGAGATATGGATGCGATGGGAGTAACCTTAAAGCCGGGTGAGGTAACGATTATCGCGGCAAGGCCAAGCATGGGCAAGACGGCCCTGCTTTTGAATATGATGGAAAAAATCTGCATCGACCGAGGCGAGTCGGGAATGTTTTTCAGTCTGGAAATGACCTATCAGCAATTGACGCTAAGGCTTGGAATGTCCCGCGCCCGATGGACGGCGACGATGGCGAAGCCGGGTTACGTCCATACACGGGGAGAGTTGGAGAGGATGCAACGGTCACTGATGGAGATAGGAGAGTCCAAACTCCATATTGACGACCAACACGGCATCACGATCCACCAGCTACGCGCTAAAGCGCGGAGGATGCACAAGAAGCATGGGCTGCAACTCATCGGCATTGATTACCTTCAACTCATGAAGAGCGTGTCCAAGCAGGCGCAGGGGAGTCGTGAACGCGAGGTTGCGGAAATATCCGGTGGAGTTAAGAATCTAGCCAAGGAGCTTGGCATACCAATCATCATTCTTGCTCAGTTGAACCGTGGACCGGAGAATCGGACGGGGAAGGATGTTGGAAAACCGCGCTTGTCTGATTTGCGCGAATCAGGAGCAATCGAGCAGGACGCCGACATTGTGGGATTGCTCTACCGCCCAGGCTACTACGCCAAGAACGATGACCAGAAGGCGCAGCTTGGCGGTGAGTCTGAATTCATTATCGCCAAGAACCGCAATGGGTCAACCGGCATGGTGCCGCTGGTGTTCATCGACTCACTGACACGCTTTGAGAACGCGGCGAGACAAGATGAGACGACAACCTATCAATCACCGCAAGAACTGGCGGAAGACATCGAACGAAGATTGAAAATATGAACTACGAAGAATTCATCGAACGCAAATCACAAATTGGCGGGGAGTCAGGCTTTGAACCGCTATGGATGCCGGATTTCCTATTCCCGTTCCAACGGTCGCTTGTCGAATGGGCAATCCGCAAAGGCCGCGCCGCCATCTTCGCAGATTGCGGGTTGGGAAAAACTCCGATGCAACTTGTTTGGGCGCAAAACGTGGTGATGAAAACCAACAAGCCTGTTTTGATTCTGACTCCTCTGGCGGTGGGATCTCAGACGGTTCGAGAGGGTGATAAGTTTTGGATCGAGTGCAAGCAATCCAGGGATGGTTCTATCAATTCAAAGATCGTCATCACCAATTACCAGCAGCTTCACAAGTTCGATTGGAAGACGTTCGGAAGGGTAGTGTGTGACGAGTCGAGCGTTTTGAAAAACTTTGACGGCGCGATCAAGCAGGCGATCACCGAGTTCATGAAGAAGATCGAATACCGATTGCTTTGCACCGCTACCGCCGCACCTAATGATTACATCGAGCTTGGCACGTCGAGCGAGGCTTTGGGGAATCTCGGATACATGGACATGCTTGGACGGTTTTTTAAGAACGCACAGAACTCACTTCATCCATCAATGCGCGGACAGCGAGGAGTGAGTAACGAATCCGCTAAATTCCGTTTCCGTGGACACGCGGAACATGATTTTTGGCGCTGGGTTTGCTCATGGGCGCGGGCTGTCCGCAAGCCGTCCGACATCGGGTTTCCCAACGATGGATTCGTTTTGCCGGAACTCCGCACGGTGGAACATATCATCAAGGCGCGTTCGCCTAACGAAGAATTCCTTTTCGACATGCCGGCCGTAGGATTGGCCGAACAACGGTCGGAACGCAGGCGCACGATTGAAGAGCGGTGCGAGATGGCGGCAGACCTGATTAACAAAAGCGGCAAACCCGCCGTTGCATGGTGTGCCCTGAATGACGAGGGGAAGATGCTTGAAAAGATGATTCCCGACGCCGTGGAGGTTGACGGAAACGACAGCGACGAATTCAAAGAGGAAACATTTGACGCGTTCGCGTCCGGCAAGATCCGCGTGCTGGTAAGCAAGCCCGTCATCGCCGGTTATGGTTTGAACTGGCAGCATTGTTCGCATGAGACGTTTTTCCCGTCGCACAGCTTCGAGCAATACTATCAGGCCGTCCGGCGGTGCTGGCGTTTCGGCCAGAAAAAACCCGTGCGCATCGACCTGATTTCGAGCGAGGGCGAGGCCGGGGTGCTTTCAAACATGAACCGCAAGCCTGACGCGCCTGTGAAGCTGCGCAAGAAGCGCGAGGCTAAGCCGCCAGTCATTCCCGGATGGAAGCAACTGATCGACGCCGCCAAGTATCTTGACGAATTCACTCCATCGGGATGCCTGCTTGAAACCATCGAAGACCTTTCAAGAGAACTCGAAAAAGCCCACCAACAACTATCCCAATACCTGCCGCTATGAAACCGAAGCCCCTCTCAAAACAAATCGCGGACGTGATATGGCAATGTTGCGTTGCCATGGATGTTTCATGGGACGATATGATAAATTCCCCGCTCAAGGCGGGCCATCCGAACATTATCGCCAGACGCCTTGCAATGTATCACCTGAACGAACAGGGATTGTCCTATGAGCAAATCGGCAAGGCGTTCGGCAAGAAATCGTCCACGGTGCGGGAGAATGTCCGCTATGCGTTCCTTCACTTGTCCGATACCTATGCGCCAGTCTTGGACCAACTCCCGAAAATCACATTCCCATGCGAACATTCCCCAAACCCGGAAGAGTCAGGATCATCCAAAGAATCCCCTTGTTTGGCGGCAAGCGGAGAGTCGAATTGAAGCCAGCGGATGAACCGATCAGGATCGAAATCAAAAGCCATGAAGCCCCCGAAAGTCCCCGCCGTCCTTGACATGATGGAAGTCACCGAGGATGAAAAGCAAGTCCGATTCGCATTCGTGACCGATCATCCAAAGTCTCTGATTGACGTGGTTTGCGACGTGGATTCAGGCACCAACTTCGAGGCCATCCTTGGGGACCGTATCGACTGGTATCCGCTCGCCGGATTATTCGTGGTGCGCGGCCAGACTGTCAGGATAGCCCGATACGCGAAGGACAAGACACACGGGATGGCGGTCGCTGGTTAGTAACTCAGCGCGTTGCCGAGCTTTTGAGCCCATGAATCCTCGAAGTTGGGACCGAGATCGTAGAGCGGCTTTTTCTTGGCTACCCTTGGCGTCTGAGAACCGAAAGCTGGGCCGGTCGGCTTTTGTTTTGCCATTGCTTTCCCGGCGGCATCAAGCCCGCTTTCGACTGACTTCTTGAGCGTCACATTAGGGTTGGAAATACCTTTAGCGTCCGCTGGCGACATTGAAGGCATGGCCGCTTTCAAGGCTGACTGAGGCTCGCCAATCGGAGTCAATGTGGTAGGTGTCGTTACGCTCGACGCGGCAGCGGTCGGCAACACTCCGGTTGCATTGCTCCACGATGGGCGGGGAGTCGGGACGGGGGAATTCGGCGTGGTGTTCGGGTTCGGCATTCCGGCGGTGACGATAGGCGGCTCCGGCGCGAGGTCGCGCAACTTGGAAGTCGCGGCTGCGGCTGGCGTGGTGGGCGTCACTGGTGCCGCTTGTTTGAGTCCGTAGCCTTCCGTCTTGACTGGCACGCCACCGACTGTCTGGACAGGCGGTGCTGGCGCTGGCGGCGGTGTCGTCTGCGGGAAGAATGAACTTTGCAACGCGGGCGGAACGTAGGATGGAGGCGCGGGAGCAATCGGCGGTGCTGGTGCCGCTGGCGGCGGCGGTGAAGGATCACCCGGCAGCCATCCCATCGGCTTGCCGGTCAGTCTGTTGATCCGCTGGCCGTTGACGAGCGGCGCTTCTCCTGGCGTGTTGGTGGCAATCTGCGGGGTGAGCTTGATTCCTCCCGGCCCGACATCTGGCATTGCTTGGCGGAGATTCGTTGCCGGTGCTGCCGGTGCAGTGGCCGCTGGTGCTGCCGCCGGTTTCGGTTTCGGCGCTGCGGTCGAGGCTGATGGATTGACGGCTCCGGGTTTCTTGGAGGACGGGTGCGGCGTGTAGAACTCATTCACCCGGATGTTTTCGGCAGCGTCATTGAATGCCGCATGCGAGATCCCTAGCTTCAAAGCCCGCTCGCGCATGGCCGGCGTGAGGTTGTTGAATCCCGTCTTGGTCATGTCCTGGAAGAGCTTTTTCCGTGCCGCCAGATTGTCCGGGGTGATGGTCGGGAGCGGGGTTGCGGCCTGGGAAGATAATTGTGCCTGTTCGGCAAGCCGCTGCCGCTCGATGTCGGATTGACGGCGGGCATTTCCGATGGGTTGCGCTCCACCGCTGCCGATTCTCGCACCTTCGGCAGTCGTTCCTCCGATGATTACTCTCCCGGTGCCGTAGTGGACTCCGCGCAAGCCGTAGGGGTTGCCAATGGTGGAGATTCTTGGCCGTCCTTGATATTCCGGTGCCGCTCTGCGCAAAGTGTGATTCATGTCGGCACAATGCCGCTCACTGACGGCACGGCGTAGGGGCGCAACAAAGCCCCGCCTGCCGTTGTGGCTGACGGGGCTTGTCGTGGCTCTACGGGCATCCTAGAGCGTTTCCCGGCGGTCGCGTTGCTCTCTGGAGCGGCATCCTGTCCGCTTGCCGATTCGCTTTGATCCCTTGGATTGGATCGGTGGCATGAATCGAGGTTCACGGCCACGGACTCGGGCAAGGTGTTTGGCAAACCTCGCCCTGTGTTCCGCAAGGGATGGCGTCCAATAGTAACCCCATCCGAAAAAGAAGTTCATGGCGCAAGTCCCTCCGCAAGTTGATCCACCACCTGCCCGACCGGGATTTTCAGCGTTGCCGCCGCGTCACGGATCAAGGTCTCCGTGGCAGGCGTGACGCAAACGGTCATGCACCGTCTTTTGTTCTCCGGGGCGATGGTCTTCCGACCTGAGCCGGGACGGTATCCTCCCCGCTTGTCGGCAAACCATTTCCGGGGCCGACCTCGGGGACGTTTTACGGGCGCTATGTCGGGAGTGTCAGGATTCATGGTCGGGTTTCGGTTCTCGGTTCAATTCCTGCCACTCGTCAAGCACGGACTGGCGTTTGGTTTCCATCGTCTCATTCACGAATCGGGCGACGGTGGCGAGCATCACAAGGTCGTCAACAATCTCAGTGCGGGTGCGTTTCGGTTTCATTGGCCGGCAGAGTTGAGGATTTCAAGGACGGCATGGAGTTCATCGATGATATGACTCGCGGTTCCGACGTGGCCCCATGTCAGGCTTTCGGTTTCAGGCGCGGGAAGGTCGTAAAACCGATCCTGGATCTGCTGGATCAGTCCGGCGAACGTCGCGGCGTGGCGGGACATGGCCTGATCTTTAGTTTCGGGTTTCGTTGCTGTTTTCATGGTGGTGGTGTGGTGTTTCGGTTCTGGTTGCTTTGCGGAGTTCGGCGGCGGCGATCACGAATGCAGCGCCCATCGCCATCGCGAATAGGATTTCAAGGATCGTTCGGATGAGTTTCATGAGAGTGATGGGTTAGGATTTGGGATTAGCGATAGATCGGCTCGTTAAAATCTGCCGGCACCTCAAACTCACCCTTGCATAGTCCGACGGGACGGCCGGCGGGTCGCAGATCCATCTCGGATTGACCGACCTGGAAATCCTGGCCGTCAAAATCCAGATGTTTGCCGGCGGCGGCGTCAAACGATTGGTAGCTGTAGCCGTCCTTTTTGAGCGAGCGGCATTTTTTGGCCGCCGCCTCGGCGCTGGCGTGGGTGGTGTAGCCGCGCCCGCCGTAATAGGCGGCGAGGATGACGATGTGCGATGCGCTGGCAGGGACGGCAATCAGACGGTCGCACATGTCGCTGTTGAGATCGTGGATTGATCCTGAGTTGGATTGTTTTTGTGGGATGATGTAGGTGGTGGTGGATGGTGTTGCGTTCATGACGGGATTAAATTACTGCCGATTTGATCTAATGTCCATTTATTTTTTCATAAATTAGATTTGGCCTAGAATTGGCTTGGCTCTAGGTGTTTACGATTTTGCACCTTGCTTGCGCGTTGCTAGATTCATGGCCGTTAGGCTTTTGTTAGCCTTTGATTGGATTGCACAAGATTGGTGCTTTAAGGCCAAATCCAAGGGCTGTAGCTGACCGGCCTTGGCCTTTGAATGCTGTGCGTCACGCTTGCGCGTTTGAGCGGATGCACCTGCTTGACGCGTGAGCGCTAATCCTACTGCGGCGGGAATCTTGCAAAAATTGTCTTGACCCTATCAGGAATTTCCGCCATCTCGCGCGGTGTTCTATTTACCAACGGTACAATCGTAGTTTTTCGCCCGCCGTGCAACACCGCAAAACAATCCCCACAAAACAATTCCTCGCCACGGCTGGCCTGACTAAAAAGCACCTGCGATTCTGCGAGTTTGTGGCCACAGGTCAAACAGTCGCTGAGGCTTTCTTCGCCGCTGGATTCACAATCACGAACTACTGCTCGCCTGAGCGGGTATATCAAATGCCGAGCGTGCGCGGGCAGATAGACCGGCTGCGGAGGATCGCGGAGGTTAAAACCGGGATGACTCGGGAGGAGCTCGCCGGGTATCTCATGAGCGCAATCAGGACGCCGATCAGCGACATATCTCCGACCTCGCCCTTGTGCGCCGAATACACGGTTGACGAGTTGGCCGGCCCGGATCGCAAGAGCAAGGTCACGCGCACGCGCCTAAAATCAGTCTCCAAGCTCGACGCGGCCAAGCAGCTGATACAGCTCATGGGGTGGGCCGAGCCTGACCGCGTGACGGTTGACGCCGGGCCCAACATGCTGGCTCAACTTGAGGAGCGGGCCAAACACCTGGTCAGCTCGCTCAACCGGGCCGGGTGTGTGGACGTGTGATCCGCAGTAAGTGGGGCAGAGTGGACAAGTACGGAAATTACCTATTGTCACAAGTTCTGATTTCCCCGCCTGTTTTCAATCTTTCCCTACTCCCTGCGAGGTTGCAGCATGTTTTGAGTCTATCAGGATTCAAAAGTCTATCAGGATTTACGGGCAAAACACTACGGGTTGTGGTTCCGGGTTGCGATCTATCGGATATTCACGCGACTATCGGCACCTGGTTGCGGACAGATTTAGCCCGGTTTGACGGGTGCTAAGCCGGTCTAAGCGCCAATCCACCGCCTGTAGCGCACCAATGGCATGGGGCGAGTGTTCCACTTCATCCTTGATTCAACATCCATGATCCTCTATCACTTTGCCGCACCCCGCCACCATAGCTTAGTTTAGCCACTGCGTGGCCGGACTTCGGGGTCCGCCTCACCTATCTGTGCGCGGTGATGGACTGGCATTCGCGCAAGGTGCTGGGCTGGGCGCTTTCCAACACGATGGGAACCGACCTTTGCTTGGAGGCTCTGGAGAACGCCCTGCGAGCCACCGGGAGCGTTCCCGGGATCTTCAACACGGATCAAGGCTGTCAGTTCACCTCGGCGGAATGGACGGGCCGCCTGTCCGGCTTGGGAGTGAAAATCAGCATGGACGGACGCGGGCGGTGGATGGACAACGTCTTCATCGAGCGACTGTGGCGGAGCGTGAAATACGAGCTGATCTATCTGTCGGAGCATGCCACGCTCCCGGCGCTGCGGGTGATGGCAAGGGAGGGCATCCGGGCCGGTGGAGTCCACGGGGCGCAACTGGGATATTTCGGCAATCCAAAGTAAATCCTTGCGCCGTGGGAGGATCCAATCAGGATGGCGGCAGACGAGAGGTTGCGCTCATCGTCGAAGCTCTGGGAGGCGAAAGCATTCCCACAAGGCCAGCACGGTTCCGCAACCTCCCGTGCTGGCCTTTTCATTTCAACCATCACCCATCAAACACATGAGCATTCAGACTACACCAGATCCATTCGTTTCCGTCCCTTGGGACCTCCTCGATAACCCCCGCCTGTCATGGGCAGCAAAGGGGATTTACGCGCACCTGGCAGCCAAACCAGAGGGCGGCGAGGTGCGCGTGGCCGATCTTGTCAGGATTGGAAACACGACATCGGAGGCAGTCATTGACGCGCTCCACGAGCTAAGGCAGTGGGGATGGGTTGGAATCAGAGATAAGGAGGGACCCGGACGATATGGCAGGAAAGAATGCGAATGGTGCGTCAACTCAACCCCTGACTTTTCAAAGCAATGAACGATCCCGACAAAGCCGCAACAATCGAAAGGAAATACATTTGGACCTTCAATATTGAAGCCAGATTCATCAAGGATAATCGGGTGTCCATGCCTGCCCGATTCCTCTACATGCTCTTGCAGGCCTACGTTGGTCCCGATAGTCCGGTTCCGTTTCCCAAGGTAGAGACGCTGGCAGACATCATGGGCAAAAGCATGGAGTTTGTTCGGAAGTATCGGAAGGAGCTTGTGACCATTGGATTGCTCACGATCAGGCAGCGGAGAGGAATTGCCGGAGCGTTCGGATCGAATGCCTATTCCTTGCAAGGAGTAGACAAAATCAGGTCACGGCTTCACGTTTTACCGCAAGCCGTGAAACGTGAAGCTAAGAGTACCCCATCTTTGAAGAGTTCCCATGAGTCCGCGAGCGGTGTCACCGGCTCCGCCGGAGGATGCATGTCTTTGAAGAAGGAATCATCCTCGATTGCCAAGAAGCCAAGAAAGAAGCCGGAAGCCAAGCCGACGTTGGCGCAGTGGAACGCCTATTGTGAAGCGGAAGACCTTCAGGGGATCATCCAGCACAAGGACGGGCTTTATCAGACGCTCCGGCGCGACGGCTGGCGGTATCTCAAGGCAAAGCGGATGGTCAAGGTGCGGGACTGGCGCAAATACCTGGTCGCGCTGAATGCCACGATGGAATCCTACAAGGACAGGTAGGCAACCTGTAAGCATCGCTTACGAGTTGAACCGTCAAGGATTCCTTGACAGCTCGTCAGCATCCCGATAGAGGCATGGTCCATCGCCAGCCAAGAGTGCGGGGATGGACCGGGGGGTTCCGATCTGCGCCGGGCTGGCGTCTCGGTGCCGCAGTAGCTCAGAGGTCAGAGCGGTTGTCTCGTAAACAACTGGTCGGTGGTTCGATTCCACCCTGCGGCCTTCAGTCTGCAATCCCCACTCCGGGAGGCTTGATCCTGACGGCCCTTGCCTTTCCAAGTGCAACTGATTCAGCGTCACGGGCAACCTCCAAGGTGACTGGCAGGCAGTAGATGGCCATTCTGGATGGGTCGCCGGGGTAGGTTTCCCTTCCGACGATGACAAAGCAGCGTTCGCCTGTGGCTCGGAGGATAGCGGACTCGACGGGACCGAGGGGTATCTTGATGACACCGGGCTGGGCGAGGGGGTCAGTCATGGCTACGGCAGGCTGATGCGGCCATCCAAGCGAGGGCGGCGGCGATTGTGAGGGCGAGGATGGAGGCGGGGTCGATCATGGGTTTATTGTCTGAAAGCCGAAACAAACACCCCGTGATGCCATCCTTCAATGGTTATTTCCGCACCAAGCGAATTCCTCAAGTGGGTAGCTAAATCTTCTTGGTAGATCGTTTCCGGGGCGGTTTTGAGAGTCTCAAGGATTGACTCGACCATGATGGTTGATTCGCTGCGGACGGTGATTTGATAGCAATCCACCAAAGTCCCGTTCGGACATTTGCAGCGATGGGTGAGTTTGTAAGTGTTCATAGGGCTAGCTGCGGTTGGTTTGCTGATTTTCTGTATCCTGTCACAAAGTTGATGATTGCCGGAGCCTTGTCCTTCCTCGAAGGGTCACGGAACCATCCCGTGCCGTCCACTGATTCACATCCCAATTCCTCGCACCGTTCAATCATCGCGGGTTCGTTCACCCGTGCGCAGTGGACTCGCGGGAAATTCTCCGTCCACATCGGCAGGTTCGGGAACTTCCATCCGTCGTTTCCACCGACAAACACCACGTCGGCATCTCGCGGAACATCGGAAGGTTTCATACCGTCCTGAACGCAGTATGCAAGCGGGCCGTATGTTCTCGCAATCTCGGACCATTCGTTCCAAGCGCGAATTGTTCCCTCTCTATTACCAACCACATCAGGCACAGCAATCCACCTAGGAAACTTTCCTTGTTGCCTCAACTTTTCGAGCAGATTAAGCCATTCATCGTGTTCCCATGAAGAGCCCGCCTTCCATGCGATGAACGCTCCATTGTCCACCACGAACGGCATCCACGGGTCAAGTGGCACCCTTGCCGCGTAACTTGGCGATATGAGCATCCCAACGCTTCCAGGATAACGTCCAGCCAGATAGTGCCACACACGATTTGACTGTCCGCACAACAGCATCATCCGCTTCGGCTCGGTTCGAGCTTCCAGTTCGAGGATTCGTTGCTCCAGTAGCATTGTGCGAATGTTGGTCATGCTGCGGCGTGGTTGCGGAGGTGGACGTATAGGCCGCTTGGGGAGAGTCTGGCGAGGGCTTGGACAACGCGGTTGTGGGATGGCCGCAAGGAGTCCGTTGGCAGGAAGGGTCGGATGGGAGTGGTGACGAGTCTGCCAGTCCCGTTGCAGGCTTGGCAGGGACGGAGGGGGCGGCAGGCAAGTCCGATGTGGATTCGAGTGCCGAGGCAAGCGGGGCAGGGTTGGATGACGGGGTGTTGGTTGGAGTTCATGGCAGGATAATGCGCCTAGCTTGTGCGGAGTCAAGGAAAAAGGTTGACCTTTACGCAAGGGTGGTACATTTATCGCGTGTCGCCGCACTTGGGCCTTTGTCGCAGGAGGTTTGCTTCGCAGGCGATGCCCGGTCGGCAGTTGGAAAGCCCCCGACCGGGCTTTTTATTACCTACGCGATTGCGTGAATGCGCAAGATTTACGTTATTGACAAACGCGCAAGTAAGGCGCATTATCCATCCATGACTCAGAAGGAACAAACATTCGGGCAGAGGTTGCGGGCTGAGCGGAAGCGGCTTGGGTTGACGAAGGCGGAGCTGGCTGAGGTGTTGGGGGAGGTTTCTGCCAGTTGGGTTGACAAGGCGGAGCGGGGTGTGACGGAGCCTCACCAGTGGATGAAGGACAAGGCGCTGGAAGAGTTGGGGAGATGGGAGGAATTCAAGAGCACGGAGACAGTGGAAGCCCCGAAGCCGTTTACGAGTGCGATGGAAACCTACGAGGCTCCGGTGATGGTTGACGAAAAGGGTCGGTTCTACATTGATCCGCTGACGGGAAAGCGGGTGGATGTGGAATCACCGCAACCAAAGGATTCAGTTAAATTCACTCCGCTGCTGGATGAGCCGTCAGGGCCGGGTGAGGAACAGGAGGAAGGTAAGCCATGAAAGATTCACAAATCGAAAGCCGCGAGTTATATGAAGAGCTTGAGAAGGCTTCGCATTCGCTTGAGCGTTGCGACTGCGGGAGCCGTGCGGTTCTGAGGTATGAGCCGGGATGCACGACGATAGCGTGTATCCGTGAGCGGGAGGTGAAGATGAGCGGTCCCGATTGGTGCCCTTCGCAGTTGGCTCGGGAGTGGAACATGATGGCCGCTCCGATGGGGTCGGGGTGAAAGGAAATCCAATGATACTACGCCATTCAAATCATCCTCTGCCGCGCCTGTGGTCCGGGAATCCTAAAGCACCAGGAATTATCGGTGAGGCTGAAATCAAGGTGTCGCATGAATCAAGGGTCAGGGCGAAGGTATTGGTGTTTGAGAAGCGTTCGGATTTGAAAAACTTCTGGAAGAACTGTCTTGGAAATGACGCGGTTTGCAAGCGGACTCAGGCGCTTGTTTCAGCCTTGGCTGTCAAGCGCATCAAGATTGACAAGGACGGGATTGAAGAGTCTGAGATATGGGAAGTTGACCGCCGGTATTTCTGCATAATGGGATTCATCAGGAAATATCTCAGGATGGAGGTTGTCGTTCATGAGTCCATCCATGCGGGATTCGCCTACGCGGCGCGTCAGAACCGGCGCGAGTGGTCGAAGGGTGACGCGATGGACGAGGAAGAGGTATGCTATCCGGCGGCAAGGATCGCGTCATGCTTGAACCGGTGGCTTTACGATCACGATCTGTATCCATGAATGATCTCCGCCGTGGGACGGTATCCCGCACAACCAAAAACAAAATGACAAACGAACAAATCGCATGTGTGTGCCATCAAGCCAACAAGGCTTACTGTGAAGCCATCGGGGACAACTCTCAACCCGATTGGACCGCCGCTCCCGACTGGCAGAAGGAAAGCGCCATCAAGGGTGTTGCTTTCACCGTGGAGAATCCTGATGCGCCGGATAGCGCCCAGCATGAAGCATGGTGTGCGGACAAGGTTGCCGGTGGGTGGCAATACGGTCCCGAAAAGGACTCGGAAAAGAAAACCCATCCGTGCATCATTCCTTACGATCAACTACCGGTCGAGCAGCGCCGAAAGGATGCGCTTTTCAGGGGCGTCGTCAAAGCGATGATGATGGAATAACCCCAACCCACACGGCGGAAGTTCGACCCTCCGCCGTGGAAACCGATATGGAAAAGCCCAAAGCCCGCCTTCCCGATGGCCGGATCAATCCCGGCTACAACGCCTGGTATCGCCAGACGGAAGGCGGGAAACGGGCGGTGGCAGCATTCCTTGAGCGAAAGAGGAAGTGGAAAAGGGAGAGGAAACTTGAGAGGATGGCGCTTGGATTCGTCAAGGATAACGTCTATCCGTCGATGAAGGCGCGGAATGAGGCGCGGCTGAAACTGTGGCGCAAGATCGACTGGAATCGCAAGACCAAGAGCATCGCGAAGAGCATGGGCGTGACTGTCTCGCAGGCGTGCAACATGCGCCGTAGATTCGCCCCGTGGACGATCAGGAGGGGCAAGCAAGCCAGGTGGGATGAAGTGAAGGGGTGAAGTTTTGCGCCCGTTGCCGGTCATCCGGTGAAGCGTAGGGTGGCAGCCAATGATTGCCGACGCGCTGGACATCCTTGAAATCGAACCTGGACCGCCACCGCCTGAAGTGGCGAAGGAATTACAGTGGTTCCGCAACATGCTGGCCGGGAAGTCGGCGGATGAACTGATGGTGCTGGCGTTGCAGAGTCCCGCCGTCCACTTCGCAACATTCGTCACCATCCGGGACAAGGACAACCGGGAGATCAGACCGGAGCCGAACGTCCTGCAACTGCGGATGAGCAAGGCGTATGAGACGCTGCGACAGATGGGGGTGAAGGTGAGGATTGTTTGCGTGAAGCCGAGGCGGGCCGGGTGCAGCTCGTTCGCCGCTCATATTGTCTATCACCACTCCCAACGGTTCCGCAGCGAGGGAATCACCATCAGCGACATCAAGGCGCACTCTCAGGAATTGATGGAGAAGGTCAGCGGGTATTCCAAGGTTGACCGCTTCCCGTGGGGACACCGGATCACCGGGGACACCGCCTATTCGCTGGTGTGGGACAATGGATCGAAATGGACAGTCGATACGGCGGAGAATCCCAACGCCGGGGTTGGCGGCACCCGGCACCTGGGGCATTTCTCGGAAGTCGCGAAGTGGCCTCAAACGACTGTCAAGAACAGCGAAAAGACGATGGCGGCGGTGTTGCCGTCACTGTCCGGCAAGGAAACGGTTTGCATTGCCGAGTCCACCCCGGAAGGCGCTCAGGGATGGTTCTACGACACCTACTGCAACGCGGTGACGCTGGATCAGTTCATTGAAATGCACGCCAAGGGAATCTGTCCCGAAGAGCAATGGGTGAAGGTGTTCGCGGCATGGTGGGAGTTCACGGACAACAAGCGGAATGAGCCGGTTTCCGCAGTCGAGATCAACCACTTCAAGGAGACTCTGACCGATGACGAGCGGGAAGGCATCGAGCTTTACGGCTGGTCATGGGAGCAAATCGGCTGGCGCAGGGATACGATCCGAAACGTCTGCAACGGAGATTCTCGGGTGTTCAAGTTCTACTACCCGTCCGATGACGTGTCATGTTGGACCGCCAGCGGCAGCCCGCGCTTCGACATCCCGGCGATCCTCGACATGGAAGCAATCGCCAAGCGGTCAACCTTCGATACCGGATACCTCGTCACCCAGCCGTACAAGAGGGTTTCTTTCAGTCCCGTGCATGACGGAAGCGGGGAAATCCAGATTGCCGAGCATCCGATGGACGGTTTGCGCTACGTTGTGATAGGAGATCCGGCGACCGGTGAAAGCCAGACTATCGGCGCGGACCCTGACAGGAATTCCGTGATGGTTCTCCGGGATGGGTATCACGATAGGGACATGGGGATTTGGAGGCCTGCCAAGCAGGTTGCGCGGGTGAAAAGCCCGTTTTACTCCGACAACGACATCATGGCCGGTCACATGGCCCGCTTGTCGAAATACTACGGCAACGCGCTTGTCGCGCTCGAAGTGAACGAGGGTCTTGGAGTTTTGGCCTATCTGAAAGACGCTGGTGTTCCGCTCTACAAGCGCAAACCGGAAAGCGCCCGCCTTGGAACGATTGTTGAACAATACGGCTTCAAGCTCTCCAATGATGACCAGCGGCGGTATATCATCGACCGTCTGGCGTCGGCCATCCGCAGCCATGAAATAGAGGTCTTTAGCTTGGAGACCTGCAAGGAATTGAAGAACTTCGTGGTGAAGAGCAGCGGCAAGGCGGAAGCGGCCAACGGGTGTCACGATGACGATGTGATGTGTCTGGCGATGGGCTGGACCGTCCTTCCGTCTGCCAGCACGTTCCGGCTGATTAGACGCAAGGAGCACGATCCAAAGGACATGCGCAGTTGGCAGCGGGTCAAACACATGGCCGACCTATTCTGATTGACACCCGGCTGGATTCGACCATCATCCGGCCATGAGTGAGGATCAAACCGGCAAAGTGGTGAGGTTTCCGAAGGCATCCGAGGCTCTGATTGACGTTGAGGCGTTCGCTTCCGATGAAATGCAACGACGGTTCAACGAAATGCGGGACAAGTTCATTGCGAAGTGGCAGGGGGAGGTTGAGAATGGAATCCAACGCGGCCTGAAACGGCTTGGAATCACGATGGAACAACTGGCTTCCGGGACTTTCGGGCAGTTCGTGATTGAAAATTGCCGCGACGGATCGACAAACTACGGGATCGAGTTGGCCGGGAATACCACCGTCATTTGCACGATGGCACCGATGTTCAGGAAGAATCCCGAAGACAACCCGAATTTCGTTGGAGTTGCGCCCGTATAACCCGCCCTCGAATAGCCGAAAATCACCCCGCCATGACAAAGCTCACCAAAATCTCACACCACCACGGGCCGATCCATACCGATCACACCGTCAACTTCACATTTGAAGGCGACAAGCCAAAGGTCGTTCTGACTCTCACGATTCCCCGGAAATCCACGCCGGCGGCAACCGCTACCCTCATCACGGCATTCGTGTCGAAGGTTTCGGCGGTGCCTTGAATTTCAACCGCAGGTAAGACAATTGGTAAGTCCCGAGGCCCATACCCTCGTCATGCGAGTTCGATTCCCGCACCTGCAACCAATTTCCCCAATCCCTCGGGGTAACGGATAAGCCGTCAAGAGTCCGTAAAAGCGGGCGGTTCTATGGTTTTTCATCCCGCCGATCAGGCTGGCCCGGCAGTCTCCGAATCACGGCCCGGTGCAATTTCCCCTCTTAATGCGCCCCTAAGTTCACAGGGGCGCGGGTGTTCACATTCCCGGCATGTCCACATGGCGCGATTTCAACGACCCGGAAGTCGATCAGTATTTCCAGCAAGCCAGACAGGGATTTGTCGGGGTTGATCCTCAGTCGCAGACGATGGCTCGGAGCACGTCGAATCCGAGGCTGGCGGCAGAAGGACAGCGGCAGCTTGCGCAGCAGGATCAAGCGAACCAGCAGAGGGTAGCGCAGGCCGCGCAGGATCAAGCCAGACAGGCGGCGGAGACTCAGCGGGACAATCTGAGGCAGCAGGACGCTCAAAGCCGGATGATGGCGCAGGTGACGGCGCAGAAGGCCAAGCAGGCGGAAGCTGAAAGGTTGCGTCAGGTGCGGATGATGAAGGCGCAGGGAGTCAAAGGCGCGACCGATCCGATCACCGGCCATCAAAGCGTCGCCACCAACCCGGACGGCTCGCCTGAATACAAAACCGGAAAACTCCCCGGGACGGTCGGGGTGCAGACGCCGGAATCGGCCAACATGGATTTGACGAAGGCGATTGTTGGCGCTCCGACTGGCGACATTACGGGAGTCACCGGGGCGGAGAATGTTCAACCCGGACACGTTTACCGCAACCCATACGGGGAAACGAAAGCCGTGGTTGACAAGACCCAAACCGACCCGAAGACCGGGCAGATTTACACCGAAGAAAAAGACTCTTTCGGCGCTCCGGTGCGAGTTGTGACCGGCCATGACCCGCGCTGGCAGGAAAAGAACGACCTGAAACAAGACCAGTTGCGGGCGGATTTCGGAAGGAATCAGATCATTCAGGCGATCAACAATCATGCGACGGCATGGACTCCGGCAGCGAAGGCGTTCAAGGAAGCCAAGAAGAATCTGGAAGCGTTCAAGGAGGATGAGTGGAAGATGAATCCAGATTTAGGCATTTTGGAGCGTCAAAATCTTCTTACTGGAAAAACGGAGCGCATGAACGACCCGGAAGCCAAGGTCGCGAGAGACAAGGCGCTCGCCAAGGCGAAGCAGGACTACGCCATCGCCAAGAAAGCCTACGACCCGGAGCTTGCGAAGCATGATGCGCTGGTCAAAGCGCACAACGCGGCCTATGCTCAGCAGCTTTCCTTGCGGGCGCGGCGAATCAAGCTGGAGCTGAATCTCCCGGAAGATGATGCAGGAACCGCTGAAATCCTAGCCGGGGCGGAGATGGGGCAAGAATCTGGTATTGATCCGGTGGTTCACGGCTACATCAACGGCACGGATGACGAGGAATCGGACGGCGAGGGCGCTCAATTACCGAAATCGGATGGAAAAGTATCAAATGATACTTTGCCGCAATCACCGCAACCAAACACTGCGGATGGCACAAAACCGAAACAGGATGGGAAGCCTGTGCCAGAATCCCAGGAATCTTCAGACTCTGGCACAAATCCGCCGGCTCAGGCTGAACCCCCCGTGCCAAAATCGCTTGCCGCGATGAACGACCAGGACAAGGTGGCGGCAATCTCGCAATCCATCGGGGGACTAAAGAATCCTGAGAAGATCAAGATCAACACGTCGGAATCAGGGATTTCCGAAGTCACGCGAGGCCCAGCCGGTGATGACCAAATCGGATTCCTGACCCATGACGGAAAAGGAAACCCGTTCTTCCACCTTGTGAACTCCAAGGCGGGGATGGAGATAGCCCGCAACGTCGTTCCGTCAACCGATGGGATTCCGCTCTACCTGCAACGCGCTCCTGGAGTCGATTCGCAAGGCCCGCTCAAGGACGCTGAATTCGTCGCTTCCGTGTTCGACGCTCTCGGACAGTCTAAAAACAAGGACGATTCGGAAGCTCTGAATCAGGAAATCATCAAACTTGGTGCCAGTCCTGAACAGGTTGCCGAAAAGGTTCGCAAGGGTGAATTGTCCATCCAATCTGGCGAGGCGCTGGTGAAGGGGCTTTACGGCCTGAGTCTCAAACCGGAAGATCCAGGCGACCCGAAAGTCTTTCACAAGTGGTTTGTCGAGCAACCGGCGGAAGTCCAAAAGGCATGGAAGAATGCCGCAACCATCGAGGATAGCGAGGCCATCAAGGCGGATTTCGTCAAGCAGTGGGCGAAGGACAACGCTTGGAAGCCGACCGTCGATCAGGGGTTCTTGGATCGCGAATGGAAGCGGATGATGCCGGGACGACCTGCGGAGGGTCAGCTTGAAACCGCCGGTCGCGGATTGGTGATGAATACCATCCCGGCAATCGGGACGGTCATTGGTGCGGCAATAGGCGGGTTGCTAGGTATTCCAAGCGGACCAGGAGAATTTGCAGCCGTTACCGCTGGAGGAATGGCCGGCGCGACCGCCGCCGCGTCACTTCAAAAGCGCGTGTTCTCAGCCGTCTTTGGTCCCGGAGCGATGAAGGAAATGGAACTTCAGCAAGCGGCGAATGCCAAAAAGAATCCCGGTTCCGAAATGCTCGGAACGATGGCACCGCTTTTGATTTCATGCCTTGGGAATCCGGTTGGCGGATCGGTGAAGGTTGAAGGGAAATTGCTTGGTAAGGCGCTCACGGAATCCGGCAAAGCCGCCATCGCGGCTGGCAAAGCCGCTCCGAAACTTGAAGCCGTCGCTCAGAACTTCGCAACCGGGGTACGTGTCGGCGGAGCTGAAAAGCTCACCGATTGGGTGAACGACAAAAAGAACCCGGACGGCTCACCGATCAACGTCCTTTCGGTGATGAACTCCATGGCGCGTGGCGGGGTGACTTTCGGATCGCTTGGCTTCGCGCCAGAGGCAGTTTCCATGTTGCCAATCGCCAAGAACATTCTGGTCAAGGCCGGGGTGCGTGGAACGTCCGACGCGGCCCTGATGACACTTTCCGGCGTCATGTATGACTCCATCACCAAGGGCGAGTTGCCGGACTGGAAGAAGGCGGCAGATGAATTCAAGGGTAGTATCACCCCGTTTGTGTTGCAAAACCTCGTCATGGGCGCTCTTCACCGTTCCGTTACCGGCATGCCGGAACCGGGAAAACCAGGCGAGAAACCACCGCCGGACGCTACCGGAGAAGCGCCAGCTCCGAAGCCGATCATTCCTACCGATGGGACGGGCGGAAAAGCCGCCGAACCGCCGCCAGTCGAAGGCGAGTCTCCGACACCTCCAACCGATCAACCTCCTATCCCTGAACCACCGAAGGAAACCGGAAAACAAATCGTTGGCCGGAAGATGATCGTCCGGTCACTCATGAAGCAAGGGGTTTCTGAGGAACACGCCAATGAATTCGCGAACCGCTGGAACGGCGATCTATCGAAATACGACAACGTGGAAGGATTCACACAGGCGGCAAGGGATGCGTTCAAGGAAATCGGCGGAGTTTTCCCGAACGAGGTTGAAACCAAGCCGGAAGATTTCACTTCATGGAAGAATCAACGTGACGGCATAACCGATGAACAGGCCAGAACCAACGCGGAGAATACCCGCCTGCAAAACGAGCGGTTGAAGAACGAGGCGCACGACCAGAACGCCAAGGCGCTTGGAGAATTCAAGAAGCCAACACCCAATGAGCCGAACAATCAAACGACCCCGACCGAACCCCCGGCGGTGGCGGAGGTGCCAGTGTCAGACGTGCCAGTTGGGGAGACACCACCCGCGAGTGTTGAGCCAGTTGAAGGAAGTGCTGCGCCGGTTGGGGATTCCGAAGCGAAAGCCGAAGCTCCGGTAACGAAGCCGGAAATGAAACAGGCGCAGTCTCGAAAAGAAATCATCGAAGCAAAGAAGCAAACGGCCCGCGACATCATGGCCAAGAATGACGCGGACCGGATGGCTAAAGACGCTAAGGATCGCAACAAGTTTCCCGGTAGGGATTACTCGGTTTCGCCGAACTCAATAGCCATCCAGCCGCGTGGTCTCGACACTGAACCGCTGTCCGATAAAGTATTCACCTACCCGTATGACGGGACGGCGGAGGATGCAGCCAAGGTTGGAGCGAAGGCTTTCAAGGAACTTAATGAGCGGTTTCCAGAGATGAGTCAGCGCGAAAGCGTGTTCATTGGATCGGGCGAGGATGGGATGACACGGCACCGCATGGAAATGGATTTCGTCCATGACAAAGTAAAGGTGACAACGATAGGCAAGGAGCAGGGAAAAGTCTCCGCGCCGGAGACTCCTGCTGCTGACGAGACTCCGAAGGAAACGAAAGCGGAAACGAATCCCGCAGAATCCCAGACCGGCAACCCAGAGCTTGACGCCCACATTGAAACCATCACCAAGGGCAAGTCAAAGGCGGCGCGTGAGGTTAGAAACAGACTTTCCAAAGCTGATTACGAATCAGACGCTTTGAGCGACCACAAGGAAACCAAGGCGGAATACCTCCGCCGCATCATTTGCGGATAACCTATGAAAAAGACCAAAGACGTAACCTGCATGGTCGTGGACACCGGAATCTTCGTGGATGCCGCCGTGATGCTGGCAAAGAGCATGAAGAAGGTCTATTACTGCAATCCCGGCTGGGTGAGCGGGACACCCCGGCAGAATGACGCTGAGATCGGCAGAGGTCTGGAAGGCATCGAGGTTGTGAGTGACGTTCACGATCACTTTGACGATGTGGATTTGTATGTGTTCTTCGACATCTACTTTGGAACCCTGCAAGTCTGGCTGGAAGGCCAAGGCAAGGCCGTGTGGGGCAGCCGGATGGCCGAAGAACTGGAGATCGACCGGATCAAGTGCCGCGAGCAGATGAAGGAAAAGGGTTTGCCGGTGGCACCCTACCAAGTCATCACCGGCATGGAGAAGCTGCGGGCATTCCTCAAAACCCACGGTGACAAATACGTCAAGACGAACAAATGGCGCGGCACCATGGAAACCCTCTACGCGAAGGATTACCGCTACATCAAGCCGCGTCTGGACAAGCTGGAATACGATCTTGGTCCGTTCTCTCAATCAACCAGGTTCCTTGTCGAGGACGCATTGCCCGACCGGATCGAGCTTGGAATCGACACATGGTGCATCGACGGGAAGTTCCCGGATTGTTCCCTCACCGGGATCGAAATCAAGGATTGCGCCTACGTTGGGAGGATGATGGAGCGTGAGAACATCCCCGAGCCGGTGCGGAGATTCACCGAAACATTCACGCCTGACTTCAAGAAGGCTGGTTATCGCGGATTCATCAGCGACGAAACACGAATCGGCAAGGACAAGGTTCCCTACATGATCGACGCGACCATGAGGATGCCATCGCCTCCCGGAGAGCTTTACAGCTTCATGTTCACCAACTTCGCGGACATCGTTTGGTATGGAGCCAACGGCAAGGTCATCGAGCCGGAAGAGCGCGCCGAGTTCGGAGTTCAAGCGGTCATTCACTCGTCATGGGCGATGGAGAACTTCCAGCCGATCATCATCCCTGAGAAGTTCCGCGATCAGGTGCGGATTCACAATGCCATCCGCATCGGCGAGGAATACTACGTGCTACCCCAGGACTCGCCCGCTGAGATCGTCGGCAGCGTAGTAGCCTGCGGCGACTCCTACGAGGCGTGTTTCGATGAGATCAAGGCCATCACCAAGGAAATCGACGGCTACCAGATCGAGGTTGACGTTGAGGCGTTCGACAAGGCCGAGGAGCAGCTTGCGAAAGCTGAGAAGATGGGATTCAACTTTCTGACAAAATGAGCTTCGACCGCATACCATTCGATGAATCCGACCCGCAAGACCCGCTGGACCGGCTTGGGACATGGGAAGCGGCAAGGTCGGGAGTTTCGGTTGAACCCGACTCCGCGCCTGCTTTCGATGAAGATGAAGACGAAGATGATGACGGCCTTTGAACCACCCTACCGCTATGCCATTCCCCTGCCCTAATAAGAATCACGATGACTTCAAAGCACTTGTCGAAGCCTTTGGAGGCGGAGAAAACGCGGACAAGAAAACCAATGATCTTGCCAAGGAGCGAGCGAGTCTCTCGTATTTCCGCAATGGTGACGTGATTCCGAAGGTTGAAGATGCGAAAAGATTGATTGAGTGGAAAGATTCTTCCTCGCCCGTCACTGATTCCAGCCAAGAAACCAATCCAGCGGGTGAAGTCCCGCCAAAAACAGAAACAACGAAACCAACACCAAATGAGCAAGAAAGCAAGCAAGTCGAAGCCAAGCAGCAAGCCAAACCCGTTCGCAAAGGGAGCGCCCCCGAAAGGGATGCCGCCGATGCCGAAGGGCAAGGGAAAGGCGTGCTGAAGCCGGAGGATGCCGGGGGTGAAAATCCCCCGGCTTCCGAATTCCTTGCGGAAGATGGGACACCCACTGAACGATTCAAGGAGCTTGCCAACGCCGCTAAACCGGATTCCGATCTTTTCAAGGTGAAGAGTGGGGAGAAAGGCAAACCCTCGATTGGTGTTTATCGGAGGCTTTCAGCCAAAAGCGAACTTTCCCCGGAAGAGAAAACGGACCTTGCTGATGCAACTAAGGCGCTTGCCGAAAAGATGGATTCCATGAACGAATCAGGAATCACGGTCCCGCTTGGACCCGGAGCAAAGACCGCCAGAGAAGGCGAGTATTCAGCTGGACGCCACCTGATAGACCAGTTGAAAATCAGGCCAAAGACCGGTAAGAAGGATGGTAAGCCGTGGTATGTCGATATTGCTCAGGCATGGGCAAAGGGAAAGGATGCCGTTCGCGGCGCGTGGGCGATGGCTCAAACCGTGGCACCGAGGGCGAAGGAGATGCTTGAAGGAATCAATTCCATTGATGATGCCAAGCGTGCCGTTCTTGAATTCCACCAAAAGGAGCAAACGGCTGCCGGACTACATACCAGAGTTGGTCAGGAAATGGCGAAACGCTTCAAGAGCGAAACCACAAGAGGGGCAGCGCATATTTGGTCAGATACTCCGGGAACCCGTGAAGAGAAGATCGCGGCCATCAATGATACTTTGGCAAACCTTCCGAAAGATACTAAACCAGAAATCAGAAAGGTTTTGGAAGAAGCGGCCAAGGGTGGCAAGGATGTTGTCGATCTTTCTGAAATGATGGATGATTTCTGGAGCGAGGCGGGAGACAAGGGACTTGACGCGGATGTTTTGCGGCAGCTTCGCGAGGACTACGCGACTCACGTTTGGAAAAACGCGGACAATATGCCAAAGCAAATGTCCGGGATGATGAAGAACGGCATGGTGAATGAGTCTTTCGACTACGCCAAACAACGGAAGATTCCAACCATCCTTGAAGGAATCAAGCAGGGCAAAGAACCATTCCTTGACCCGGCAGTCATAATTCCCCGATACGGATACGAACTTGACAAGGCGATTGCCAGCCGGGAACTCATTGAGAAACTTTCTGGCCTCGATGCATCGGACGGATCGCCATTGCTGGCAGCAACCGGAACCCGGCAAGTCATTGAATCAAACAAGTTCGCCGTAGTGAAGGAGGATGGCGGCAGGGCGCGGAAGACGTTCGACACAAAAGAGGAAGCGGAAGCCGCATTGAAGCCAGGCGAAAAGGTTGAATCACGGGACTCCACCACGGTCCTGATTCGCCCGCAGGCAAAATATGCAGACATGCAGGGTTATCGTCCCGTGGATCATTCATCAATGCGGCGGTGGAAATGGGCCGACACGGACCCGGAAACCGGCAAGACGGTCATATATGAGGGGGAACTTTACGTTCACCCGGAAGCATACCAGCGGCTTGCGAACATGATGGACAAATACCGTCTGACACCTTCGATGATGATGCGCACCGCCTTGAATGTGAGTTCCGAACTGAAAGGGATGAAGCTGGGTTTGCCGTCGCTATTTCACACGGTTCATGTCGGAACCCATGACGTTTTCCATTGGGGCAACGTGTTCAAGCACATGGCTACCGAAATCGACCCGGAAAGCCCGGAGGTTCAGGAAGCGTTGGGTTATGGAATTCAGGTGTTTACCCCACCCGGACAAATATCGGCGGCAGCGGAAGGAATCGGATCGGGGCTGCTGGTTAACAAGATTCCCCTCTTGGGACCATTTTCAAAGGCGTGGACGGAGTTTCAATTCCAAAAGCTGATTCCACGTATGACCTACGGGACATTTGTGAATGCCTTTGCCCGCGCCAAGTGGATGAGGGATAATCCGGGAGACTTCGCCCGCGCCAACCTTCCGAAATTCATGACCGACAAACTCGGCCTGTTCAAACGATACACCGATGAGGAAATCGGCCATCGGATAGCGGACATGACGAACAACGCTTTCGGTGAACTCAATCCGCTGATTTTGGGGAAGAACGGCAGAAATCCAGCAGTGGACAGGATCTTGCGCTTGGCATTCCTCGCCCCGAAGTTCGGTGAAGGACGCCTGCGATTCGTCGCCAAGGCGCTTACCCGCACCGGCCATGAAGAGCGGTTTGCGCTCGCGACCATGATGCTAACCCTCTACACGATGGCGCGAGTGTCGAATCAGTTGTCTCACGGCGACCCGGAAAACGACTGGAAACACGCATTCATGGTCAAGATCGGTGACAAGTGGTGGTCCATGAGAAGCGTGATTGGTGACACAACCCACGCGCTTTCAGATTTCCGTGGATTCATTGAGAATCGGCTCAATCCAATGACGACAGCGCCAATGCTGCGATTCTGGAAGGGAACGGACACGCGGGGCCGCAAACTTAGTGACCAAGAGCAAATCGCGGAGGATTTCAAGGGACTGGCTCCTATTCAGGTTTCCGGTATGTTCCGCGATGACAAAACCGTGTGGGATTCGTTCTTTCAATCCATGGGTGCCAGCGGACTCAGGGAATCTCCAATGCAGGATATTCACCGGCTGGTCACAAAGTGGAAGGAAAACAACGCCGATCCGAAACTTCGCGCCGACGCCAAGAAGGAATCTCAATCGGTATTCGCGCCAAGTGACTATGAACCGCTCAGGGCGGCAATTCGCCAGGACAATTTGAAGCACGCCGCTATCGAATATCACCGCTTGGTTGACAACAAAATAAAAAGGCCGGATGAGATTTTCAAGGCGATGAACAACAATCGACCGCTTTCAGGGAGTTGGAAAACCGAGTCGGCATTTGTCAAAACGCTCACCGGACCTCAGAAGCAGATGTATCAACGCGCCATCAAACAGCGGCATGAGGAGTTTCAAAAGTTCCTCAAGATTCGTGGGGTGCCGAAAAGCGATTCAAACGATGACGAATGACCCTCGCTTGAAAATAGGTTATCGCCTGCAAGAAATGAGTGGTCTGCCCCTCGAACGAAGACGATGGACGTTCCAGATATTTTTTCAATTCTCCTGATTTCGGCAGTATCAAAGGTAGGGTCAACCCCTTGGATGGTTTTGGATTCATAACAACCCAGCCAAAGCCTTCTTCGACTCCTCCCGGACGCGCCTTTCCGCCTTCTCGTGGCCGTTCAGGACTTCCGCACGGATGCGCCGTGGATGCCGGCCAATCGACATGGCGACGACGTAGCGGGGAAGCCCTATCTGCTCGACCATGGCGACAACGAGCTTTTGACGGGCCTCGCAAACCTCGTATTGCCGGTTGTGGGCGACAATCACAGCCGGGGGCAGATTGTGGGTTTCGGATATTTGAAAAAGCAGTTTCCTACATTGCTGGCGGAGTCTCAACGTGGGCATTGGAATTTTGCTCATGCGCTGGAATTGGCACAACCTAACGGACATTGCAACCGAAATCTTGTAATTGCGCCCCTAAATCCGGCAATCTGATGCCCCTAAGAGTCCCGCATGATTATTCATGACCCTCGCCCGACCGCCAGGCAGCGCCAGCTTGCCGAAATGGGCGCTCAGGTGAAAACCATGAAGAACATGGGGGGAGAAAAGACCGTGTTGGGGCGGAAAATGAACGATCACCAGACGAAATGGCTTCTCCAATACCTCACCGACCGATGGACAACGCTTCACCGGAATCTCAGTTCTCAGCGGGCCGCGTGGGAGATTCAAGAGCGGGAATCGCGGGGCAACTACTCCGACCGGAAGAAACGGCTGGAAACCGATGTTTCGGACGCCTTACGGAGCATTTTTGAGCATCAGAACGAATCCCTCGGGGTTGCGAGCGGGTTTTCTGACTTCGCCTTCGCCCAGGCCAAGGGTGACATTTTCGGCACCAAACCATGGCTTGCGGCAACCCCGCAAGGGGTAAAGGACAACGATCTTGCCGACATCCTGCCGAAACATTGCCAGTGGAAATTCGACCAGTCCGACCTTCAGGAAACCCTCACGGACGGGATTCTGACCGCCTGCGACATCGGCACGGCGTTCGTCAAGATCGGGTGGTTGAAGGACATCGAGCAATCGACCACGGTTGATTTTGTGGCGCATTCCAAGTCTAAGAATGCCCCGCTTGAGGGGATTGGCGGTGACATGGTGCGGGATCATTCCGAACTCCCGGAGGATGTTGACGGGGCGGATGTCGAGTGGCGGCAGATGGAGTTGCCGGATATTTCCGTCATTTACGACAACCTCACGGCCAGCCTGCTTGACTTCCGGGACGTGGCTTTTGATACGCTCGCGCCGGAATTGAACCTGCGGCACACTGAATTCTTCCACCGCTTCCGAATCGGCCTATTGGATGCCGTCAGCCTCTACAAGCTGGACGAAAAGGAACACATTGAACTCCGGTCGCTGATTCTCACCGGGACCGACCAACTCCGCGCCGACCGGGAAGAGGAATCGAGCAACCAGACGGCGGAGCTTTCCGCCTTGGAGGCTAACCCTCAGATTGAACTCATCGAAGGATTTACGAGGGTTGACCCGTTCCAAAAGAACAACCCGGTGCGGATTCACGCCGTGTTCGCCCCTTCGATCAACCTGATGCTGCGGGCCGAATACCTCAAGGAAGACACTCCGGGCGGGATGCTTCCGGTGTTCGCCGTGCGGTGTTTCAAGGTTCCGAACCGGATCATTGGTCGCGGCTATCTGGAGAAATACCACGATGCCAACATGACGGTTGACACCCATTTCAACACCGCGACCTACATCAAGCGGCAATCCTGCTTCCCGATCAAAGGCATGCATGTTGATGCCGTGGAGGATGAGCTTGACCAGGAGAATCTGATTCTTGACCCGAACAAGACCTACGTTTTGAAGCCGGACAAGACGATGGCGGATTTTCTCAGTTTCGCTCAAATCCCGGAAAATTCCAAGCTAGGTCTTGAGCTTCTTGACCGGGCGCACCAGATGGCGCAGATGCACTCAGGCATCACGTCCGCCGCGCAGGGCGAGATGAAGGGCGTTCCAAGTTCCAACACCGCCACCGGAACGAATGAGATCATCAGCCGGGGCGCGCAGTTGTTGAAGGTTCCGATCAGCCAGATGGCTTCCGACCTGACGAATGCGGTGGAATTCTCCGTGTTTCTCGTCTATGCCAACCAGACCGACGATGAGACGTTCACATGGGGCGAGGGCAAGGACGCGGAGGTGAAGACCATCAATGCCGGGGACGTGAAGGGACTACGCCTGAATGTCAGCCTCTCCCTAACGCTGAGCCAGAATCAGACCAAGCTCAAGAATGCCCAAGGAGCGATTCAGATCATGGCGCAGTATGTCCAACTTCCTGAGAACGAAAAGACCGCGCAACGGCGGATGTTCATCGAAGCCGTGAAGGCGCTTGAATTCAACGACGCGGACAAGATCGTCCGGGAGGCGGTGACGGATGTTGCCGGCATCATGGCGATGCTGCCGCCCGAGTTGCAGCCATTGTTCCAGCAATTCCTTGCCACCATGCAGGCGCAGCAGGGTCAGGGAATGCCGCCAGACGGGCAACAACCCCCGATGGCACCGGACGGCACCCAACCCTCCCCGGAATCCGCCAGCAGCCAGCCTGACCCCAACGCGCCCGACCCCGCTACCTTTCCAGAACCGCCACAGCAATAATTCCAACCGCAAACCATCATGAGCAACACGCCAGCCGATCAAACCCTTCCGAAGCCCGCCTACCGTGTTTCAGGCCAAACCACAACCGAACAGCCGAACATTTTCAGGAAGCTCTCCAAGCTCTTCAAGCCGCACCACTCCCAAGAAGAGGAATGCTGCACCGTTTCCCGCTACGCGCTGCGGCTGATTGACAGGATCACGGGGGACGCTTACACCGCCGATGAACTGACCGCAGAACTGCAACAGGCAACCTACGACGGAGAGCCGGTCAACCATGTGGCGGCCATCGCCGCCGCAGGCACGGCAAACGGGGTGACGTGGACCAATAAGACGGCTGGCGTGGCTGGCAACAGCAAGGTTCTCAACATCCTCGACCCGGGCGCATCGGCCCACACTCCGCTGTCATTCGCGATTGACGGCGACAACATCAACGTCACGCCGGTGACGGACGCCGGGGCAACAGCGACGGCGACAAGCGGATCGGGCGGCAACGCGGTAACGTGGGCATGGCCTGTTGCCGGGACGGTTGGCAACGGCAAGACGATCAATTTCTATGACCCGCAGGTGGACTCCTACGCCGGCCGGTGTGAGGTCGTGGGAAGTGTTTACAACGTCTATCTGCCGAGTACTGCGGGAGCGGCGGGAGTGTGCGCGTTCGATGTCGGCGCGGGCGGGACCGGCCACAAGATCACCAGCACCCTCACGACCCCTGGATCGGCTGGCAACGCCAGGCGGATCAATGTCGCGCTGCCAACAAACACCAACCCGTTCGGGGCTACTCTTCTGAAGCCATCTCAGGCGGCTGCGACAGGGACGTTCTCCGCGCCGAATTACAATCTGCTGCTCGCCACCGGCCCGGGAACGGTCGGGGTGCTGACAGTGACCGAAGCGACCAACGGATCGTTCAAGGTGGAGACGACGGCGGCCTACGCCGGGACGTGGGGCAACGGACATGTGACGTGTATCCTGGACAACCCGAATCTGCCGTCCCAGACGCTCAACACGGTTGTGACCAACGCGGGAGGGAACATCGCGATTGTGGTATATCTTCCGACCAACACGTCGGCCTTGCTGACAGCGGCGACGGACACGGATGTCGTGGCGAGCATCAACGCGGCGCTGACTGCGGCAAGCCTCAGCACATATCTGTTGGCAACAAAACTCAGCACGGCGAAGACATTCACGATCAACACGCTGGTTCAGACGATGGCGCTTGGTGTCAACGCGGTGGCGCTGACCACGGCGGCCAACCAGGCGACTGCGATAGCGGCGCTGATCCATACGCTGGATGACACGCCGACATCGGTTGCCGGAAGCGGGACCGATCTGGTTGCCGTTGGCGGGCCTTACTCGTTCACCGGCGGCGGTGCCGGATACGCGGCCTACCAGGCGGCATCGGCGATTGTGGGGATGGCCAACTTCCCGTTTGTGGTGAGCGCGAACGGCACGCGTGTCCCGGCATTCGGGGACCAGGCGGCTGACGGCTCGACCGGCGGTGTCGGTTACGCGGCCACCAGCACGGCGGCGCAGATCGCGGCGCTGACCGGCTTCCCGCTGGCGGCGACGGGCACCACCTCGAACGTGCCAGCCATCGGCAACGCCATTGTGACCTTTACCAGCGGCGCTGACGCTATCCCCGGAACACCCGCACACCTCGGACGGGAGGCTATCTACTTGGCAACCCCCGGAGATGCGAGTACCGCAAGCGTCTGGAAAGCCATGAAGGAAGATCCGACCACCACGCAGGACGGTTGGATTAAAACCTTAACTTATTATGCATTCTTATAACCCTCCATGGACCCCGTCCCCATCACTCTCGACCCGATGACCGAAGGCGATAGCTGGGATGGTATCCCCGTGATCGGACCCATCACCTTCGGCCACTACGACACAGCCACGCCGCCGGTCTGGCACGACGACTCCCTGCCGGGAATCCTCACCAAGCTGATCCTGTCATTCCGCCGGGACGGCACCAAAGACGTGGCGCTCCACTGCGAAAGCGGATCAGGCGCGGTAATCTATCACCCGATCATCATCGACCACGACGGGAGCAACAACCCGCCGACATGGGAAGCTCACATCGCCCCGATGGGTTTTCTGGCGTTCCCGCTGACCGCCGGGAGATGGGTGGGCGACTTGGAAGCCATCTACGATGACACCAACAAAAAAACCCTCTACCGCGTGACCCAGGTTGTAACCACCAATGGAGCCGACTGAGCATGGCAAACGAAATCATAGCGCCGATCACCCTGATTCAGAACCGGATCACCGCGCCGATCACACTCGGCGGACCGCCCGGCAGCGCCGCGACCGTCACCCTCGGGACGATCAGCACCGGGGCACCAGGAAGTCCGGTCATCATCACCAATTCCGGCACCATCCATGAGGCGGTGTGGAACATCACCATTCCCCGTGGAGCGACCGGAAACCCCGGACCCGCGAACACCCTGAGCATCGGCTCCGTGACGGGCGGCACGACGGCATCGGCCACGCTGACCGGAACGTCGCCGAACCAGACGCTCAACCTTGTGCTGCCGCAGGGTGGCAAAGGTGATAAGGGGGACAAAGGGGACAAAGGTGCGGACTCCACGGTTCCCGGTCCCCAAGGCAATACCGGCCCCGGCGTCCCGGCCGGCGGAACCACCGGGCAGGTTCTCGCAAAGAACTCCGGCACGTCACCGGACACGCACTGGATCAGCCTCGGCAGCGCATCGCTGGCGAACACCGGGGACTTCGCTCCTGCGGCGACAGCCACAACGGTGAACGCGGCGACGGTAATCCCAACCGTGAACACGCTGATGGAGCGCGATTCCTCGGGCGGAACCAATGTCATCTATCTTGCGGCGTGGCAGCAGATAACGATAGGGAGCGGCATATCCCAACCATCTCCGATCACAGCGCAGCTTTGCCTATATCATGCCGCATCCGATTACATGATGCTTGTCCAACCGGCAACCCTCACAGACAATCAAGCGCTCACACTGCCGGATAAAACGGGGACCGTCGCGATAACAACGGACATCCCGTCATTAGGCACGATCAAGACCGCACTCTCCACTGGCGGCAGCAACGCCATGGTGGCGGGCGACATTGGAGCGGCAACAGCCGCCCAAGGCACCGACGAGCGTGTCCCGACCGCCGCAGGGCTGACAACCAAGTTCTCGACGAGCAAAGCCACCATCGCGGACGGCGACGGATTCGCCATTTTCGATTCCGAGGCCACCCCGACAGCGAACATCCCGAAAAAGACGCTCTGGAGCACGATCAGGAGCAAGCTCGATGGACTCTACGCCGCCATCGGTGATAAGTTCCCCGGATTCGGCACCACCGCAGGAACCGCGTTGGAAGCTACCACGGCACATGTTGCGGCGCTTACGGATTCGCGTCCCGCATCAGATGTTTATTCGTGGGCTAAGGCAGCAACAAAGCCGAGTTATAACGCGTCGGAAGTAAACGCCGCCCCCTCGACCACGGTTAGCTTTCCTGGCTTCGGAACCACTCACACCACGGCGGCATACGGGGATCACTCCCACGGCAACATCACCAACGCGGGAGCCATCGGTAGCGCGACCGGACTGCCGGTCATCACCACGACTAGCGGCGTTTTAACAACGGGAAGTTTCGGAGCGACAGCCGGGACATTCGCGCAGGGGAATGACTCGCGGATCGTTTTGGGTGGAACGTCCGCCCAGGTGCCCTATGCGCAAGCCATACTCGGGACGGGGACAGCCGCCGTGCAATACGTCGCAAAGGCTCCATGGGTTGCGGGGCAATCGGTTTCCATACGGCACAAGGATCCGGAAGGTCCGAAAATCAGCGTGTCAGATGGCATTATCGCAGTCGGCATCAATGCGTCTTACTGGGGCGGGACGGCACCGACATCCGACCAGGTGGCCGCTGCGGTCAACGCGGATTCCGCCGCCTCCGCGTTGGTGACCGCGTATGGATCGGGGAGCGGAACGGTCCTTTTCGCGATTACAACCCAGCTGCTTCTCGGCGTTGATCCGCTTACGCCGGAAAACATCGCCGCTGCCAGCCGCCGGGAAATAAAATATGGTAATTTTACCGCTGCCGCTTATGGCAGATATTCCACGGCGAATGCGAGCGTAACCGTAACCGATCCGCCAACCGGCAATCTCGGGGAGTCCTATGATGTCCTGTCCACCATCACGGGGGTCACCATCGGAGGAGTGTATTACAATCCATCGCAGTGCCCTGTTTATCGCTATTGCTCGGATAATCTTGGCCCCGTCTGGACCACGCTGCCGCCACCCACACCCGCCTATCTGGGCGCGGCTCTTGCGATAGAAACGAAAACCGCCCAGTTTACAGCGGTTGTCGGAGGCCGGTATATCACCGAACCAACAGTTCCGGCAAGTGCGGTGTGCGTGTCCCATCCCACCACGCGAATCGATGGGAGCGCTTTGGTCAAGGGCGATTCCTACGAAGTCTGGATCGGAAGCGGAACGGTGTTGTTTGACGGCAATGCCACGCTTTATGGAGCTTCCCGATGGTCTATCCGCTGCCGATATACCGGCGCGACATGGTCGGTTCCCGCGCCAACATCGACCGACCTGATAACCGCCAACGGAGGAATCACGATTGCGGGCGCGACCACGTGGAACCAAGGCGCGACGTTCAGTTTCTATTCATCCACCGAGCAACAGGCGTTCCGAATCGCGTCGGGATCGGCTGCGTCGGCAGACATAAACAGCGCGACTTATATCCGGTTGCAGGAAGTGAAAATGTCACTCGGCGCGCTCCAAGGTATCAAGACATGGATGGCGTCAGCCTCATATTCGGTGTTCATTCCAAGCGGACAGACTGCCGGGCAGATTCCTTACTTGTTTCGCTACAATTCGGCGGATTATCCGACCGTGAACGAGCGCACGACGAAAATGCGTGTCAAGGCGGATGTTCATTGCAATGAAACCGCACCGGGAGCGAGTTTCGCATTCGGACTTTATGAGATTACACGGCCTAGCTCGTCTGCCGGTGGATCGGGCAACATCGTCTTCAATATCGGCAATGTGGTTGCCGGATCAACCACCGGAACCGTGACCACTCCGGCGGCGAGATCGTCAACCGGGGTCATCGGGTCCGATTTTGATGTCAGCAACTTGACGGACGGACATTATTACTGCCTGTGCATGGTCACGTCAGGAGCCAGCACCGCAACAAATTCATACACCGCTTTCAACATCGAACTCCAAATGCGCAACTATTAACCGCCATGCAAAACGACATTCTGCCACCTTTAACCACCGTCCAGCAATGGATCGAAGCCACCCGCAGCCGTATGACATCTATCGGGCAGCACGCTGGCAATATCATCGGCTTCCTGCAATCCGGTTTTGACGATCTCTGGCAACGGCCCGACGAGGAAATCAACGCTATTTTCACTTTTCTCGGGGCGGAAAAAACCATCTCAATGCTCACGCTGCATTACAACCTCGGCACGGTGCTCAATGAGACGAACGCTGCGCTTGTTTCCATGGAGCTTGCATCGCCTCGCCAGTGTTCCACCGCGAAGCCGCGAGAGTTGCGCGTGAACGACGCTGGCGACCTTGAAGTCGTGCCGCTGCCGCCTTCCGTGGAGGCTCCCGCCGAACCCGCGCCTGTTGACCCGCCCGCAGCCGGCACGCCACCCGAAGAAACTCCGCCCGCATGACACCGGAAAATCAAGACCTGATATTTTGGGGCTTATGGTTCGTCGCTGTTGCCACATGTCTCTCATGTATGATAATTAATCTCCGATGAAATACCTCACCGCCATCGCCATCCTGCTATCCGCGTGCGCCCCGAAAGGCGCATACCCGCTGCCCGCTCCGGTCGTCAAGCAGCCGCCGATTGCCGCGCCTATCCAGCTTGTTGCCGCGTCGAATCACCAGACCGAGCTTGTCGCCGTGAAGTTGCAAACCCAGGTCGCCACGCTGCAAGACGCCACCAAGCTGCTATGCGACGAAATGGAAAAGGGTGAGGCCGAGGCGGACAAGCTGAGGGTGCAGAAATCCGCCACCGAGTCGCAGTTGAATTCGATGGCGCAGCTCTGGCAGGAGGCGACCAAGCGCACCACCGGCCTGATAGCCGATAACGTCGCGATCCGGTCCACGCTCGACGAAATGCGCGAGACGATCACCGAAACCGGTAACCGCCTGATGGCTGCGGAAGCGGCGGGCGAATTGAAAGACCGGGAAGTCGCGGACGTGCGGAAGCAAGAGGCGTCGCTCGAGAAGCAATACCTCGAAAAGTCCAAGGAATCATCCGACAAGGACAAGGCCATCAAGTCCAGGGACGCGGAGATCGCTAAAATGAAGCCGGTCTATCACGCGTGGCTGTGGATCAAGTGGGGATCAATCGGGATCGTCGCCGCATGGCTCGTCATTCAAATCCTGGTCCTGGCAGGCAAATTCACCGTCCCGCCACCGTTCAACATACTTTTCAAAGTGTTATGACAGACAAGCACGAGCACGAGGTTGATGACTTCATGGGCAAAAGCGAAAGCGACAGGGGGCTTTTGTGGATGGCCATCGAAAGCCTTGGAGTGAAGTTCATCTGCGCCGTCTGCGCCGCGTTGCTCGCTTGGCTTATCTTTCTAACATTCTCGCATTACGAGGACAAGGAGCGGATGACCGCGCACGAGTCAGCCGACCAGACGCGCAACCTGATGACACAACAGTCGGGATCGGATTTGAAGGCCGAGCTTCTCGCGGCGATCAATTCATCCGGCGACAAGTATCTGGTAAGAATCAATGGACAGGGAGAGGAACTTGCGGCGCTGAAAACCGGGCTGAACGACGTGAAGGAGCGCATGAACGCCCAGGCTCAAATCGCGATGCGCAACAACGAGCTTTTGACGGATGCCACCGCTAAACTATCAGTCGCGCTTGACGACGCCAAGAAGGACCGGGCCGCGAACGAGCGGCGGGACATCGAGATTGAGAACCTGAAACGCAAACGGCAATGAAATCTCCGCCAGCCAAGAAGCGCGTCCGCAAGCCGAAAGCGGCGCCTATCGCTCCGCCGGAACCAAGCCGCATCGCATTCGCCGTCGCCCGCTGGATTCTCAGGATCGAAACCGCCGGCCGGTGGATCGTGGCCAAGGCGCGGCAGGTCGGGCCATGGATCCTCGCCCGCTCTCTGGAAAATTCGACCTGGCGGGGAATCATCGCCCTAACCGGCTCGTGCGCGTCTTTCCTGAACCCGCATTTCCGCGTCGAGATTCTCGCTTTCGCAATCGGCGCAATCGGATTTCTGAACGCCGTCCACAACACCACCGACCCGCCCAAACCATGACATCCCGCAGCGAAGCGCTCGCCCTCGCCGCCCATATCCGGCAGCCCGGAGAAACCCATGCCGAGGCTTTGAAGCGGGCCGTGGAAATCATCACCGCGAAGCGCAAACCATCTCCCAAACCGAAACTAACAAAATGAACATCAGAACCATACTGTCAGACATCTCCGCCGAGATCCGCGATCTGGAAAAGAAGTCCCTCGAAGCCGGTCAATTCATCGAAGCGGCAATCCATGAATATTGGGCCAAGCACATCGAGGCCAAGATCGCCGCGCTGCCAAAAGAACTGGAAGCCATCCCCGGCGAGATCGTCGCGGAAGCCGAGGCGCTGCCCGGTCAGGTGGTCCACTCCGCCTACGCTGTGGCTCAGGCCGCCGAACACCTCGCCGGGAATGCCGTCGCGGAAGTGGAAGAACTCGCTGGCGAAGTCGAAACCGAGGTCGGAAAAATCCTGTGAAAATCAACATCGACGGCGTGATGGTGTTCGCATGGGCGGCATTCGTCCTGGTCCTTATCGCGCTCTACATACTCCACAGAACGCACCCATGAACACGCTCGGAACCATCGAAAATTGCAGCATCGTCGAACTCGACAACGGCGCGGTCACCTGGACCGGACACGCCCGCATCGACGACGACGGATCTGATAACCGCTTCGGAGATCCCGACTGGCAGCAGGGCACCAGCCTTGTCCACAACGGGAAGCCGGTTGACGCGGAATCGGTCGCCTACATCGTCGTGCCTCCACTCATCCTGATGGCCGTCCATGGAGTCGTACTTGGCTGCCAGGCGCATTGCGTCAACCACGCGAACGGGATGGAGTGTGACGCCGTGGTGGCCGACGTGGGACCGCACGCGAAGATCGGGGAAATGTCATGCCAGTGCGCCCGCGACCTCGGCATGAGCGGCAACCCGAACACGGGCGGCACCGATGACAACGTGATCGAGTACGTGATCTTTCCCGGCCAACCCGCAACCGTCAAAGGCGAGACATTTTCACTCCAACCCTACCGCCAATCATGAAATTCGCACTCTGTGTAGGACATTCCCGCTCAATCCACGGACAACCCGACGGTGGGGCCGTCTCATGGGATGGCCACGAAAACGAATGGACGTTCAACAACGATCTTGCGCTACTGGTTGCCGACAAGCTCTCCGCAAGAGGACTCGAATCATTCATCCTCAACCGCTACGATGGCGACTCCTACCCTGCCGCAATGGCATGGATGGCAAAGCAAATCGACGCCGCCGGATGCAACGCCGGAATAGAACTCCACTTCAACGACGCGGAGCCTCCCGCGCACGGCCATGAGGTGCTGTGCTGCCAAGGCAGCGTCAAAGGGAAGATTTTCGGAGCGTTCATCGACCAGCGTACAAATGCCAACTTCGGCAACGCGGATCGCGGCGTACACGAACTCGGTCCCGATGATAGGGGCTATGCCGCCGTGCATGATCCCGCCGCCGTGATGCTGATCTATGAACCTGGATTCGGCAGCAACCGGGAGGATTGGGCGATGATGACCAGCCGTGCCGATGACATCGCCGAATCCATCGCCGAAGGTTGCCAGGACTACGCCATGAACGCGTAACGGTTGCGCCCCTTCATGGCCTCGCCTGATGGTCGCTAGGTTCCGTGCCGATGACCGACACCAACCCTAGCGTGCCAGGCGGACAGCCGACACCACAGCCAGTTGAAACACCCGCCGCAGGCGCACAGCCGCAGGGTGATCTGAGAACCGCTATCAGCGGAATGGATGCCGAGGCAGCCGCCTCGATCATGGATTCCCTTGAAGCGGGCGACACCGTTACGATTCCCCAGCCAGAGGTTACGCCTCCGACGCCAACAACTCCCCCGGCGAGTGAAGAACCGCCAGCCGAGACGCCGCCGGAACCCGGAACCCCTCCCGAGGAAGTCCCGCCAACGGAAATCCAAGAACCAACCACGCCGAAAGGCCCGCCCAACAGACTGTCAACCCGCGCCTTGGAGGATGCGGACAAGCAGAAGTTGGCTGATGCGCTCGATCTCGTCAGACAGGGACAAGCCCCGGATATTGCGACAGCGATCCTACAGCTTACCCCGCAGGCGGCACCCGCCGCCCCTGCCGAAACGACGCCGGCCACTCCGCCGACTCCCGTTCAACAGCCGGAAGCACCTGCCGAGGTAGCAGCCATAAAAGCCAAGATCGCCAGCCTGCGCGAACAGCGCACTAAGGCGAATGAGGAATATCTGGCACCCGAGGTTGACCGCCTGACAACCGAGATTGAGGAATTGAACCTTGATCTTGTCCGCTCTGAAATTGCCGCCCGCGAATTGCAATCCCGGCGTCAATCCTACCAGTCCGGGTATGTTGCGGCAGTCGATGCGGTTGAGGCGATGTATCCAGAACTCAATGAGGAAAGCGAGGTTTTCAACCCCGACTTTTCGGAAATGCTCACCGACCGGATTGAAGCGGCGAAAAGCCGCAAAGACCCGAGGTTGGCAGATCCTAACTTCATTGTCGAATTCGCGGAACACACGGCCAAGGTTCTTGGAATCCAGAAGGTGAACGAAAAGCCGGAGTTGATCAGGGCGGTCATCACCCGGTCGCGCGATTCCTTAACCGCCGCGTCAGGCAAGCCGACGATCACAATAAGAGTATCGCCAAACCCGGCATTGACCTCGACTTCAACCGGGTAAGCTTCGATGCCGTTCACAGCTGCGGAGCAGACCTTGGACAACATGCAGATGTTATGGAAGAGCCCGGGCGAAAGCGCAATCAGGAAAGCGTGATGCCGGGAGAGCCGATTCACTGTGACGCCCACATGGAAGTTTTGTCATACTATGGTTCGTGCATGCCGCGACCTTTACCCCGTCGGCTAACCGAGTTCACTTGATGGTTTATCCCTCGCTTATGCAAGCCTTCACCCTTCCCATCCACCTCCCGCTCAGCCAGGCTGGCCAATGCTGGCCAGCTTGGACTTGCGCCACCGGCGGAGGGCTGCGCCGCCCACCACCATCGCGGCCACCAGCGCACCCAGCCCGGTCGAGGCTTCCGGCACGGCAGTGATCTCACCTGCGTTGATCATCGCCCCCGAGTTATCGTAGGCCCAACCCGTGAAGGTAACGGACATTTTAGTCTTATCGTTTGCGTCCCACGTTGCACCGCTCATCCCTACCCAGCCATACTCGGTAGTGCCTGCATTTTGGAATGTGAATAGCAGATACTTGCTGCTGTCAAACCCTCCCGGGCCAGCAGCTTTCCAGACAGTACCGGTTTTGTGAGCCCGAATAATGTTCGCGAAGGTTATGGAACCTGTGCGGCTCTGGTTGTTCCAATTATTGCCATTGCCCGCAATCGTGCGAAAAGCAACTTCCGTCCCAGGCAGATGTGAGGGGAGAGCGGATTTGCCGTTGGGCTGTCTGGCGATTTTACCGCTGTAGGTGGTGCTGGAACTGAACTTCGCCACGATTAACTGTGCTGACTTGACCCCAATCAGATGCATGGTTGGACCGCCCGAAATGGCCAACGAGTAATTTTCCACCTGCCCAACGCCGAATCCGACAGTTGCATTGAACGAGCTGTAGATAATGTCGGCTTGCCCTGACTGCTCGACTACGCCCAGCGCGGCCGCTCCCGAAGCCAGAGTAAGCAGCGATTTCAGGGACATCTGCCGGGAGGTGATTATCCGGGCCGAGTCTGCAGCCGGGGAGGTTTTCATATACCTTGAAACTGTCTTACCAAATTGTGGTAGTCAATTAGGATTATGCACCTAGGACCCGCGCCGGGGAAGCCGGAGCGCAATCAGGGAAGCGGGCTCCCGCTTCGCAGCGTGGCTTTGGCCCACCGCCTGGCCTCGGCTTTGGTCTTGAGTTCGTCCTGTAGCTGCTTTTCGCGGATCTCGGCCAGCAGCGCCCCCAGGGCCGGGCCGGGCTTCAGGCCCAAGGCGATAAGGTCTTCTCCTTTCAGGAGCGGCGGAAGAATCTGGGGCTGGTGCTTCAGCTCCTCGGCTTGAGCTACCAGGAAATCATGAACATCCATCCTGCCGTTCGAGCCGAGGCAGTCGAGCCGGTGGAGTTCCAGCTCCAGCGGAAAGGTTGGTCGTATGAGCAGGCGCCGGAGGGTGGATTTGCGCATCTGGGGCGCGTCCTTGAACTGCATGTGGCAGCGCACGGCCTGAACG